>ERZ772960.372-NODE-372-length-41621-cov-3.082014_pt1 | contig 41621 bp, 40 predicted proteins | sample MGYA00580678_ERZ772960 | MGnify/ENA primary metagenome ERZ772960 (study PRJEB29015, sample SAMEA2737930) | human oral metagenome | biome: human oral; feature: human-associated habitat; material: dental | place: China | collected 2059 ... | reverse complement strand
CCGCATTTTTTGCGCCTATCACCCTCACATTGCCCTTTAACGGGCCGTTTGGTCTTACAATATATCTTGACATATACACTCCTAAAATATTTCCGGCTTCAATTCCGTGCTACTGCTTATCGCAGGTATTATCTTTACTTGTAGCAGTGAGCTCACTCGCATTTTTTATAGAATTTTTGTCAGGATATAGATTTTTTATAGAACTGAATGAATTTACAAGAACGCTTATCGCAGAAATAAGGCTTTGCTGACCCTTAAGTGCTGAAGCTACCTTGCTCATAGCTTCTATGAAGTCGTTGCTTGCACTGTCGAGCTGCATCGACTTTTTAAGGGTGATAGTAGATATCTTCTCTATGTTTTCCATAGTTCTATTTGCACGCTTTGCAGCCTTTGCAATGTTTCTTGAAAATATGATCAAATATACTATTAGTATGAATATCAGTAGCGTAAGAGCTCCAAGTATCATGGAATTTATGTCGGGCTGAAAGCCGTCAAAATATCTAATAATATCGTCCATAGTTTATCTACTCCTAAATTTAAACCAAAACCTTTATATATTCGGCTTCCGCCGTAAGAACTATCCTAAGTATTGTACTATATCGCAAAGATTCTTTCAAACTTAATTCGGTCGAATTCGACCAAATAGTAAGACATGATTATTAATTGGATTTCTGTATAGAACTTATATCCTCTCTATCGTACACCTGAAGCTCAGGTTCAGTTTCTATACCTTGCTCGTTCTTTGAAACAATTAACGCAGCCTTTATCGTTCCCTGCAAGATATTTACACTCCTTACCAAGGCTTCCTTGCCGTGCACAACGACAATATCTCCATTGTTTGGAAGACCTTTTCTGAGTTCTGTATACATATCATCTTCGTATTTTAAGCAGCACATGAGCTTACCGCATAGTCCTGAGATTTTCGTTTGATTTAAAGAGATATTCTGCTTTGCCACCATCTTGATGCTTACCGTTTCAAAATTATCCTTCCACTTGCAGCAGCAAAGCTCCTTTCCACAATTTCCAATACCGCCTATGTGCTTTCCCTCTTCTCTGTCCCTAACCTGCCTAAGTTCTATGCGAAGCTTGAATTCGTGGGCAAGCTCCTTTACAAGCTGTCTAAAATCTACACGTTCAGGCGCAGTGTAGTAAAAAACAAGTTTTTTATCCTTATACGTATATTTTAAATCAAGCAACTTCATGTTGAGCTTGTGCTCTTCAATTATCTCTTTGATATACGGAGCATGGAGCGTAATAATATCGCATTTGGCAAGCACTTCATCTCTATGATTTTTTGAATAGTTATAAATATCTCTATCCGAGCTGTTTGCAACACGCAGCACCTTTTTGAATCTGGCTTCATCTTCTTTTGAAAAATCAAGATCGGATGACGATACCACAACTTCGCCGCAATCAAGCCCGTCATTCGCCTCTACTACCACAAGGTCTCCTATGCTAAGCTCAAAACCATCCGAATTAAAATAACCCTTTTTATCCTTATCTACCTTAACTCCAACCAGCCTCATACTAAAACTCTACCTCCTATAAAATATAACTATTTCATCACCATATCCAAATACATGCCCTTCACTGCATATTTCGGGTTTAAGCCTCTGAAAAGCCCCGCCTTCACAGCTTCGATGCCGAGCACTATATCCGCATTCTCATATGAAATCCCCTTTGAAAAATGCTGCTGCATGAAGCTGAGCACACCCTGTATATCCGTATCTATCGCCTTTTCTATATCAGGGAAGGCTATGAATCCTTTTTCCTTGTTTTCGATGTGCCTTGCAATGGTTTTACCAATTTCTTCCACCTCTTCGCTGAAATTTTGCTTAAAATCAAATCTTTTCTCTATGCATCTTGACCGTATGGTATCCAGCATCAGGTCAGGCGTCCTTGTAACCAGAGCAATAACAGCATCGCCCGAAGGCTCTTCAAGCTTTTTAAGTATCCTGTTTTGGGCTCTTACCGTCATGAGGTCGCTATGAGATATAATGAGTAACTTCCTATCCCCAAACGGCTTTAACTCAAGGGATCTCATAGCGGCTTCAACATCCGCATCTATTATATTTTTTCTTTCCTTCCTCTTCTCAAGGATAATAAGGTCGGGTTCTAACGAAAGATCATCCGGATTTATCTCTTTGCCGAGCACATCGGATATGAATTGCCGCATATCCGCATCTGCAGCATTAAATTCGGTATTTAAAATATATGCATGAAAAATTTGCTTCAATTTATTACCTGTCCATTCCGCTCTTAAGTATCGATAGTATATCTTCCGTAATTTTCTGCTCGTCTCTACAGCCATCTATTGTAAATATCCTATCGGAATTTTCTTTTGCTAAAATTTTATATCCTTCGTAAACCTTAGAATGAAACTCGTCGTTTTCACTCTCAAGCCGATCGCATTTCGATCCCTGTTCCTTGTCACGAGAAACCCTTCGTTTATAGCATTCATCATGACTTATATCCAAAAAAAAAGTAATATCCGGCACAAGAGATCCCGTAGCTATATCATTTAGCGATATCGCTTCACTCAGCAGTCCTCTACCATACCCCTGATAAGCGATGGTGGAGTCCATATATCTGTCACAGACTACATCCTTGCCGGATTCCAGTGCAGGTCTTATTACCTTGCTTATGAGCTCTGCCCTTGCAGATAAAAACAATAAAAGTTCAGACATTGGCGAAATCGCAAACTCATTTTGGAGAAGCATTTCCCTTATCTGTTCAGAAAGTTCCGTTCCGCCGGGTTCCCTTACCAAGATTGCAGCTCTACCTATATCACTTAAATACTCCATCACCTTATCTATCTGAGTACCCTTGCCTGCTCCGTCCAGCCCCTCAAAGGTGATAAACTTACCGAATCCATCGCTATTCATATATTATTCCCGATCGTTTTTAAAATTATTTTTTGTTTTAGCGGCATCACGAATACTATAAAAACCTATGACTGCGATAGGAAAACAAAGTAAAACCACAAATAAAAACTTTAAAACAACCATTTTGCCCCCTTTACCTAGCATTATAACATAAGCACTACCGATAAAAGAAAGCCGGTTCAGCAAAATTAATCACTGAACCGGCTATAAATGGTTTTTACCCAGCTAATCGCTTACGATTAAAATCCGTTTCTCTTCTCTACTGCTGTAAGCGCCTTATCCACCTTGTCAACTATCATGTCGATATCTTCCTTAGTTACTATGAACGCAGGAGAAATAACGATTCCGTCACCGGATTGTCCTTTGTTACATCCCTGTGATGCTTCTATGATGATGTTATTGTTTACCAAAGCTTCATCCTGAACCTGTCCCGCATAACCGTCGGAAAGTGGGAAACATTCCTTAGTTTCCTTGTTCTTAACAAGCTCAGCACCTACCATGAGTCCCTTACCTCGGATTTCACCTACAGTTGGATGAGGAAGGATCTTCTTCTCCATCTCAGACTTGAGGTATTCACCCATCTTAGCGCAATTATTAAGAAGATCGTGCTCCTTTAGGTACTTCATAACTGCGATATTTACAGCGGCACCTAGAGGATTTCCTGACCAAGAATATCCAGGAGGGAAGTTACCTCCGTTCATTTCCATACCCTTATACACCTTCTCTGAAATTGCAACAGCTGCAAGTGGGAAGTATCCGCCACTGATGGCCTTACCCATAGTAACGATATCAGGCTTTATATTAAAATGCTTGTAAGCATAGAAATGTTCACCTGTTCTTCCGCAACCACACATTACTTCATCTAAAATTAGAAGTACGTCGTATTTATCACAGATTCTTCTAATCTCTTCGAAATATCCTTCAGGAGCAGGACACGCACAAAGTGCCATTCCCACTATAGGCTCTGCGATGAACGCAGCTACCGTTTCAGGACCCTGAGCTAAAATCTCGGTTTCCAGTGCCTGAGCCGCAACCTTAGCATAGTCCTTAGGGTCGCAATCTACCCATGGTCTATATGGATATGCAGGCTGGATATGTCCCATCTCTATCATATACGGTTCGTATCCCGCTTTTCTCTTAGCAAATCCGCTTAGGCTAAGTGCACCGTTACTGATACCATGGTAACTCTGCCATCTTGCAATGATCTTATACTTGCCGGGCGTTCCTTTTTGTATATGGTATTTACGTGCCATCTTCATAGCCATTTCCGTAGCTTCACTACCGCCGCAAACTTGGAAGATCTTATCCATGTCTCCGCCGCTGGCTTCAGATAAAAGTCTGCAAGACTCTTCAAGCTCAGGAGTAACACAGTCGTCTCTATGTGCAAATGCAAGCTTTACAGCCTGTTCTCTCATAGCATCCGCTATTTCTTCTATACCATGTCCAAGACTTACAAGTACAGGACCTGACGCACCGTCAACGATTTCGGTACCGTCTTTCTTATACATGTAAATTCCCTTACCGCTAACTACGTTAGGATATTCTCTGTGGAAATCCAAGCTCATTACATTATTATGTTTAGACATTTTTTATCTCCTTTAAATTCTATGCTAAAACATTAATGTGCCAAGCATCGAGGTAGTCCTCAATGCTCGGCAATACACCTGACTATGGTCTTTCGAATAGCGCAGCGGCACCTTCACCACCGCCTACACACATAGTAACGATAGCATACTTTCTGTCTGCCTTCTTCATTGCATAAGCTGCCTTAATAGTAAGAATTGCACCTGTAGCTCCAAGCGGATGACCGTGAGAAATAGCACCACCATAAGGATTTACTCTTTCTTCATCAAGTCCAAGTTCTTCTATACAGCCGATAGCCTGAGAAGCAAACGCTTCGTTAAGCTCGATATGTGCAACCTCATCGAGGCTTACACCTGTCTTATCAAGAAGCTTCTTCACAGCACCGATAGGTCCAAATCCCATTACGTGTGGATCCAATCCGAATGATGCGAAGTCAACGATCTTTAGCATGTAAGGTATCTTAAGCTCATCAGCTTTTTCCTTGCTCATAACTACTACCGCGGCAGCACCGTCATTCATTGGACAGCTGTTACCTGCAGTAACGCTTCCGTCCTTCTTGAAGATAGGACGAAGTTTTGCCATGGATTCAAGATTTGCGTCATCTCTAGGGCATTCATCCTGGTCAAGAACGATGGTCTTTCCTCTCTTTGTGTATTCAAGAGGTAGAATCATATCATCGTAGAATCCTTCCTTCTTAGCCTTTGCCATTCTCTCATGACTTCTAAGCGCAAACTTATCCATCTTTTCACGAGATACAGGATGTACCTCAAGTACGTTTTCAGCAGTTACTCCCATAGGTGGATCTCCGATCTTTGGAGGAGACATACGTAGAGGAATGAACGGAGGAGCATCGTATACATATGCCCTCTTCGCCTTAGATAAGAAGTAAGGGTTGTTTGACTGACTCTCCGCACCACCTGCAACATATACATCACCATGTCCGCTCTGGATCATAGCGGCTGCCATGTTGATTGTTTCAAGACCTGATGCACACTGTCTGTCAAGCTGGATGCCCGGAACCGTCTCAGGAAGATCAGCTTCTAAAGCTACTATTCTACCTAGGTTGCCCGGTATACCTTCGGCATTTCCCATATATACTTCCGTTATAAGTGAAGGATCAATTCCTGCTCTCTTCACAGCTTCTTTAACTACTAAACCGCCAAGTTCGTAGTCTTCAAATGGCGTTAGCATACCGCCATATTTTCCAATCGGTGTTCTAACACCTGAAACTATTACAGCTTCCTTCATGAAATTACCTCCATTTCACAAAATTACATTATATCTTCTGCGTATTACAGAAAATCGGCCAAGTTAATGACCGATTGTTAACGAATTTAGTCGTCGTATTTGATTCTTCTGATGTTATCAGCAACCTTAAGCTTAGCGCCTGTCTTCTCTATTACTTCATCAACTTCTACATCATCAAACACTTCGGTAAGAAGAAGTCCGTCGTCTGTAACCTTTATTACCGCAATATCGGTAATTATAAGAGAAACGCATTTTTCAGCAGTTAGAGGAAGTTCGCATTTTTCTTTGATTTTAGAATTTCCCTTTTTATCAGTATGCGTAGTAAGAACTATTACTTCCTTAGCATGCCTTGCAAGGTCCATAGCACCGCCCATTCCCGGTACTATAGCTCCCGGAACTACCCAGTTTGCAAGGTCGCCGTTTGCCGCTACTTCCAAAGCTCCAAGAACTGTTATGTCGAGCTTTCCTCTTCTTATGAGCGCAAAGGAATCTGCACTGTCAAAGTAACTCGCTCCCGGTACCGCTGTGATAGGCACACATCCTGAATCTACCAAATCAGGATCTTCCTTGCCTTTTTCTGCAACAGGACCTGCTCCAAGTATTCCGTTTTCCGCATGGAAAAACACCTTTAGCTTAGGATCTATATAATTGAGAGTCTTCTGAGGTATCCCGAAACCTAGGTTAACAATGTCACCATCCTTAACTTCTTCTGCCGCTCTCTTTGCCATCTTTTCTTTTACTGCCAACCCCATTTCCAGTCACCTCCTCCCTGTACGATCATATCTACATAAACACCAGGTGTAACAACATCTTCAGGATCTATATCCCCAACCGGTACAATATGCTTAGCGTCTACAATTGTAAAGTCTGCCGCCATAGCCATGTGAGGATTCAATCCTCTTGCTGTTTTGCTATAAATCAAGTTACCGAACTCATCCGCTTTTTCTGCAAGCACGATTGCAATATCAGCAGTAAGAGGTTTTTCAAGGAGATAATCCTTGCCGTCAACCGTAACGATTTCTTTTCCTTCCGCAACGGAAGTTCCAAGGCCTACATCTGTGAGGAAGCCACCAAGACCTGCGCCACCTGCTCTGATTCTCTCAGCAAGTGTACCCTGTGGTGAAAATTCCACCTCAAGCTTTCCAGCATTCATAAGCTCACCAGTAGTAGGCGTTGCACCTATATGACTTGTGATAAGCTTCTTTACAAGTTCATTCCTAACGATGTAGTCAGGTCCTACTTCAGGATCTCCCGCATCAATAGAAATAAGTGTCATGTTCTTGACTTTCTTCTTGATAATCTCATTGATTAGCGTGTATGAAGATCCGATTCCGCCAAATCCTGCAATCATGATAGTACAACCATCATTGATGTGCTTCATCGCCTCTTCAACGGTACTAATCTTACCGAACTTATTTTCGATTTCCATTTTACCACCGCCTTCTTTCGACTTGAAAATCATAAGATATACTTTATAAGCAAAACCGGCTCGTGCACCGGCTCACAATACTTAATCATTGTAACACAATTTTCAAGCCTTTGGATGATTCTTCATAAAATAAAACGAGACGATTAGTTAGTCGCCTCGTTTTTTGTATAAGCTTTAAAAATATTCGTCAAAAACGCCAGTAATTAAACAAGCTTCTCTACAATAATCCTCCGATTTTAACAAATAGAGGAGCAAATACCAGCGATACTATAGTCATGAGTTTTATCAAAATATTTATGGAAGGACCCGATGTATCCTTGAACGGATCACCAACGGTATCACCGACCACCGTAGCCTTGTGCACTTCACTGCCCTTACCGCCGTGGTTTCCTTCTTCTACATATTTTTTAGCATTATCCCATGCTCCGCCCGCATTAGACATCATTATAGCAAGGAGCACACCTGTAGCAAGTGATCCTGCAAGCATTCCGCCAAGCGCTTCAACGCCGAGCACTATTCCAACGAGTAACGGCGCTACTATAGCAAGAAGTCCCGGCAACAACATCTCCTTAAGAGCCGCCTTGGTGGAGATGTCAACGCACATCGCATAGTCAGGCTTGCTCGTACCTTCCATTATGCCTGCATCTTCCCTGAACTGCCTTCTAACTTCTTCTATCATCTGATTGGCCGCCTTGCCCACAGAATTCATGGTCATAGCTGAGAACAAGAACGGAAGCATAGCACCGATAAACAGACCTATTATAACCATAGGAGATAACAAGCTTATGGAGTCAAGCTTTGCAACCTGTGAATACGTAGCAAATAACGCAAGTGCCGTAAGCGCAGCCGATCCTATCGCAAATCCCTTTCCTATAGCGGCGGTAGTATTTCCGACAGCATCGAGCTTGTCAGTAATATTTCTAACGCTGTCCGGAAGTTCAGACATTTCCGCAATGCCTCCTGCATTATCTGATACAGGACCATATGCATCTACAGCTACGGTCATGCCCGCAGTAGAGAGCATTCCTACAGCGGCAAGTGCAATTCCGTATAGACCTGCAAAAGCGTTTGCTACAAATATACCTATTACTATGAAGAGTATCGGCATTAAAGTAGACAACATTCCAGTGCCAAGTCCTGAGATTATAGTGGTAGCCGCACCTGTCTTTGACTGTTCGGCAATGTTTTTAACGTGTTTAAAGTCTGCAGAAGTATAGACTTCCGTTATCTTACCTATCGCAATACCGACGATAAGCCCCGCAATTATCGCAATAGCAGGATTGAATGTATTCAGCATATACTTACTCAAAACGCATGAACAGATGATTACCAGTATTCCGCTCAAATACGTACCCAAGTTTAACGCCTTGGCAGGGCTGTCTCCATCCTTACCCTTTACAAGTAGAATTCCTATGATTGAAGCGATTATTCCCAATCCTGAAATCAAAAGTGGAAGCATTGCGCCTCTTACAGGATCTATAGTGAATTCAGCGCCAAATTTAGGAGCGACGGAAGGTATAACAACCGCCAGCGCAATAGCGGAAATTATAGAACCTACGTATGATTCAAAAAGGTCCGATCCCATTCCTGCCACATCACCTACATTATCACCTACGTTGTCGGCTATTACCGCAGGATTTCTCGGATCGTCCTCAGGGATTCCCGCTTCCACCTTACCGACAAGGTCTGCTCCAACGTCTGCGGCCTTTGTGTAAATTCCTCCACCTACTCTTCCGAAAAGTGCCATCGATGAAGCTCCAAGTCCGAAGCCCGTAATTACTTCAGAACTGCCTACTCCAAGAACGATAAATACCGCAGCAAGTCCTAAGAGCCCAAGTCCTGTAACGCAAAGTCCCATCACGGCGCCACTTCTAAACGCCACCTTGAGCGCCTTGTTCATTCCGCTTTCCTTAGCGGCATTTGCAGTTCTAACATTTCCAAGCGTTGCCACCTTCATGCCGAAAAAACCTGCAAGCACCGAAAAAAGCGCACCTACAACATAGAGTACAGCGGTAGTTTTATTAATAAATACAGCTATTGCCGCGCATAATACCACAATCACAATTACCATCGTCTTGTACTCACGAGTGAGGAATGCCATTGCACCTTCTCTGATGTGCCCTGCAATTTCCTTCATCCTCTCTTCGCCCTCGTTTACATTCTTGATCCAATTCGCAAGTATAAATGCCACTAAAAGCGCCAGAACGGATGCAACGATTGGCAAATAACCAATTAATACTCTCATCTCCCCTCCTTCTTCATGCAAAAACATATAAAAATGAGATGCCTGGGCACCTCACATGAAACAAAACTATTTAACGTATTCTATAGTAACGATAGCTAGTGAAAACGCAATAAAAAGCACAGCCGCAACAACGGTGATCTTTGAAAGTATCCCTTCATAGCCTCTGCTCTTCTTCTTGCCGAAAAGTTGCTCTGCTCCGCCACCTATAGAGCCCGACAGCCCTGCGCTGTTACTCGACTGCAGCAATATACTGAGTATCAATATTATGCTCGCCACCAGCAACGTTATCTTAAGTGCTAAACTCATAGTACTTCCTCTTCTTTCATAACAATAAATACCCGTAAAGTTTAGCACAATCGTATGTTACTCGTCAAGGACTTCAGCTATAAATGACAATGCCTTCCCGGCATAATCAAACACATGGTAAATGGTTTTAGATGAACAAATTTACATTTCCCTCCGTTGCTTCCCCTAAATATGTTGCGACACCGCCAACTTCAACGCCATCTATCAACTCCTCTTCCTGAATTCCCATAACATCCATAGACATGGCGCAGGCAATCATCTTTACTCCTGCATTTTTTGCATTTTGCATCAAATACTCCAAACTGTCCACGTTTTTATCCTTCATAACCTTTTTCATCATCACAGTACCGGCTCCGCCCATATTCATCTTAGAAAGCGGCAATTTAGATGCATCTTTTGGCATCATCACGGAAAACATCTTTTCCATAAAGCTCTTTTCCGTCTTTACATTTGCCTTTTTTATTATGTTAAGCCCCCAAAAAGTAAAGAACATAGTTACCTGTTTTCCCATAGCCGCAGCGCCGCTTGCTATGATAAAAGAAGCCATGGCCTTATCCAAATCTCCGCTGAAAACAACCAAGGTGGAATTTTCCTGAAGGCTGCTGCTTGATGCCGGCTGTAAATCCTGCTCTGAAACCTCTTCGTCTCCTCTTCCCTTTTTCAAAAGACAACGAAAACTGTTTTCTTCACGATCCAAACTGACTAAAGTATTGCCCGTTTTTTCACACCATGAAGAAATATCCTTTGTAAACCCGGGATCCGTTACTGAAATCTCCAAATACTCTCCATCGTGCATATCCTGCATAGCTTTAAAAACTTGCATTATAGGTCCCGGACATTGAAGTCCGCAGGCATTGATCACAATTTTTCGAAGCTCGGGCGTAGGCTCATCTTTTGAAGATTCCTTTGTAGGCTCTTCATAGGCTTTTGGAGTCTGATCTGTAGAATTTTTATCTGTGAAGTGAGCTAAAGCATAGGTGCGATAACCTCCGTCCAAATTATAAACTTCCTTTCCCCTCTGCCTTAAAATTCGGCTTGCTATATACCCTCGAAGCCCGACTCTACAATATACATAAACTTTTTCAGAAAGCTTGTCCAAATTTTCTCGCAAAACGGATAAGGGCACATTGATGCTCCCCGGAATATTGCCCATCATAAATTCCTGCTCTTCGCTGACATCAACCACGCACTCGCCTTCTTTGATAAGTTCATCCACCTCATGCCATTGGACGGTTTTAACCTTATCCGTAAGTAAATTCTCCGCTACATAACCTATAAAGTTAATCGGGTTCTTGGCAGAAGAATAAGGCGGTGCATAACACAATTCCAAATCCTGAAGCTTATCCACCGCAAGATCTGCCTTTATTGCTATGGCGATTCCGTCTATGACTTTATCCACATTTTCCATACCGATAGCCTGGGCACCTAAAACCTTTTTGCTCTCTGCATCAAAAATCACCTTTATCTGCATCGGGAAAGCACCCGGATAGTATCCCGCATGGGAATTGGGATGAATATGCATCACCTCATAATTCTTTCCTAGACGCTTCAATGTTTTTTCATTGGTTCCCGTTGTTGCAACCGTCAGATTGAAAATTTTCGCTATGGCCGTTCCCATTGTCCCTGAATATTTTTCAGAGCCGCCTGCTATATTATCCGCTACCATTCGCCCCTGCCTGTTTGCAGGCCATGCCAAAGGCACCATGGCAGGCGTCCCGTTGATATAGTCCTTAACTTCAATAGCATCTCCGATAGCATAAATATATGGGTCTTCCGTACGCAGATGTTCATCAACCAAAATACCGCCACGTTCGCCCAAAGCCAGCCCCGCTTCCCTAGCTAAGACGTTTTCAGGATGCACGCCTATGGAAAGCAAGGTCATCTCCGTAGGAATCCGTTCTCCATTTTGCAAGATCACTTCCCTTCCCTCTTTATCAAATCCGCTGATGCCATTGCCTAGATAAAGACGCACACCGTTATCCGACAACTCTTGATGCACTTGAGCCGCCATCTCTGCATCAAGCGGAGCCATAACTTGATTTGACATTTCCACCAAATGCACCTTGACTCCTCGATGTATTAAGTTTTCCGCCATTTCGAGACCTATAAATCCTCCACCGATTACCACCGCATTCTTCGGATGATGTTCATCCACAAAGGCTTTAATCGCATCGGTATCCGGAATATTTCTTAAGGTAAAAACATTTTTCGCTTCCGAAAGCCCCGGGATTGGCGGCCTCACAGGATTGGCGCCCGGGGATAGTAAGAGCACATCGTAACCTTCTTCTATGCTTTCTCCTGTCTTTAAATTCTTAGCTAAAACTTTTTTATTTTCTCTATCAATCTTAACCACTTCCGTCGAAGCGTGGATGGTCATATTGAATTTCTGTTCCATCCCTTCTTTGGTTTGAACCAATAAAGCATCTCTGTTCCCAATCACTTCTCCAATATAGTATGGAAGACCGCAATTGGCAAAAGAGACATACTCTCCCCGTTCAAACATGACAATTCTCGCATTTTCATCCAGTCTTCTAAGCCTTGCCGCTGCGGATGCGCCTCCTGCAACACCGCCCACTATCACAACCTTCTTTTCCATTATTTCTCCTCCATCGCACTCTTGAGCGAAAACCTCTTTTATGCAAATACCCATTATTGTATCTAAATTATCTTATTGCAGATAAAAATAGCATGCATTTGAACCGTTTATGAAAAATTAAATGCATGAGAAATAATAAAAAGATTCTAATACGTTCCAATCACAAGATACGTTCCAATCACAAGAACCCCAACCCGAATATCAAGTGTCATGAAATCATCACACGTTGCCATAATTAATATTCTTTCAAATTAAGATTATGTTATGAATCAAGCTATAAAACTATACCGTCTTCATCCATCTGTATTTGACTCGGTTCTGTTTTAATATCTTGAGAAGTATCGCTATCATCCGTAGATTCGTCTTCCCTATCTTTGTTAAATACTATGTCTAAGATTTCAGACCTTAGTTCTTCGTATATCTTTGGATTATCCTTGAGATATTTTTTTGCCGCATCTCTACCCTGTCCGATTTTTTCTGAATTCATGCTGTACCATGCTCCTGATTTATTTACAAGCCCCGCTGTCACAGCTTCGTCCAGCACATCACCTTCTTTTGAAATTCCTTCGCCGAATATGATATCGAATTCTACCTGCTTAAACGGCGGAGCCATCTTATTTTTGGCAAGCTTTACCTTGGTTTTATTACCGATTATGCCATCACCTGTTTTAATACTTTCAGATCTTCTTACATCAAGCCTCATTGAAGAGTAGAACTTAAGAGCTCTTCCGCCAGTAGTAGTCTCGGGGTTATATATATTGCCCACCTTTTCTCTCAACTGATTTATAAATATCAAGGCCGTATTGGATTTTTGAGTAGCTCCCGTGAGCTTTCTTAGCGCTTGCGACATAAGCCTTGCCTGTAGCCCTACGTGAGCCGATCCCATTTCTCCTTCGATTTCAGTCCTCGGAACCAAAGCCGCTACAGAGTCTATAACGACTACGTCTATAGCTCCGCTTCTCACAAGATAGTCGCAGATGCTGAGTGCATCTTCACCTGTGCTCGGCTGCGATACTATTAAGTTTTCAACATCAACCCCAAGCTTCCTTGCGTACTCAGGATCCAAAGCGTGTTCTGCGTCTATGAATGCGGCTCTACCACCATTTTTTTGAGCCTCCGCTATCACATGAAGCGTGAGTGTTGTCTTTCCGGATGATTCAGGGCCGTACACTTCCACTATCCTTCCCCTTGGGATACCTCCGATGCCCGTTGCAACATCTAGAGAAATCGCTCCTGTGGATATAACATCCACCTCGTCGTAAAGTGCACCTTCACCGAGCCTCATTATAGAGCCCTTACCAAACTGCTTTGTTATAAGATCCAGAGCGTCATTTAAAGCTCTCTCCTTTTCCTTATCATCCTTAAGTGCAACCACTTCTTCTTTTGAATTCTTCTTCGCTGCCATAAAACTTTCCTTTCACTACTTTATTAATTTAGTCTATATTATCATAAATTTGAAATCCGCAAACTCCATCGACAAAATTAGTCATTTCCCGTACCGCAGATGCCTTTGCATGCAATTTCATAGATGTATTTATACATATGAAGCACAGCTGCCCTTCTATTTACATTTCGCTTAGCAGAATGAGTATTCAGCTTAAAAACTTCAGTATTTCCCTTGTAATGCACTCCGATATAGATTAATCCGGGAGGTTTTTTACAAAAATCAGGACCTGCAACGCCCGTCACCGATACGCATACGTCACTCCGTGTTTTGGTGTATACAGCTTCCGCCATCTCTTTACACACCTGAGTGCTAACTGCGCCATATCGCTTTATCGTTTCCGCATCCACTCCAAGATCTTCTACCTTCGCCTCGTTACTATATGTTACAAACCCTCTATTAAAAACCTTTGAAGCTCCTGCGACGGAGGTGAAAAGTCCTGCGAAATTCCCTCCTGTACATGACTCTGCGGAGGAAACCGTAATTCCCTTATTTATAAGCAGCTCTATTACATATTCGGGCAGAGGAACATCACCCTCTATGGTCACATATCCTGAAAGCCTTTCCTTTATCTTGCCTGAAAGGTCATTCAACGCCTTTATAGAGTCTTCCTCGTTCTCGTGCATAGAAGCGAGCCTTATAGTGCACTCCCCCTTCTTTGCGTAGGTACCGATCGTAGGATCCTTTTGGCCTTCCACAAGATCCATTATTTTAGATTCAAGATTCGACTCCGCTATTCCAAGCGTTCTTATGGTTCTTGTAACTACCCTGCCCTTCGAAAACTTGCAAAGCACGGGAGATAATGAATTTTCAAACATTCCCCTCATCTCCGCAGGAGGCCCGGGAAGTGAGATAAGTATCTTTCCGTCCTTTTCTATCATGAATCCCGGCGCTGTACCCACACCGTTATAAAAAATCGTTGCACCCGAAGGTATCAGAGCTTGTTTCATGTTATTCGATGTAGGTTGTATCTTCCTAGAATTCAAAAATTCACATATATCCTTCTCCGTCTTTTCATCCCTTTCAAGCGGAAGATCAAAATACTCAGCAAATGAAGATCTCGTAATGTCATCTCCTGTAGGTCCGAGACCTCCGGTTGCGATCACGGCATCACAGTCTTTAAAAATGGTATCGAGGGCTCTATGTATCCTTTCGTTGTTGTCTCCAACCGTTATGTGATATATGACCTCATTTCCCGTATCATGGATAGCCCTTGTTAAATAGAGCACATTGGTATTTACGGTCTCGCCAAATAAGATTTCCGTACCTATGCTCAATATTGCAGTTTTCATAAGGCCTCCAACTAATTGCCGCTTCTGAGTATTTCTCTATTTTTATATATATATTCCAGACCTGAATATGCCGTTGCGGCTACAGCAACCCACAGCACCGGCGCTGCGATTTTCTTTGCGATCCAAAAGTCCCCGAGCATTAAAAGAACTGCAGCTATCATCTGAAGCACGGTCTTTACCTTGCCACTGATTCCTGCCGCTATTACAATCCCCTTTGATGCTGCTATTGTTCTAAAAGACCCTATTACAAGCTCTCTTGCTATGATCACGACAGCCATCCAAGGCGCTACCCTCTCATCCGGCACCAAACATATAAATGCCGATAACACAAGCACCTTATCCGCAAGCGGATCCATGATTTTACCAAAATTCGTCACAAGTCCCATCTTTCTTGCAATGAACCCGTCTGCCCAATCGGTTACAGAAGCTATTATGAAAACGGCAAGGGCAGCCTTGACATAATTAAGCGAAAAAAATACCACAAATACGGGTATTAAAACTATCCTTAACAAGGTCAATCTGTTCGGTAAATTCATATATCCCTCCTTTTTATAGAGTGTATCACCCCTCCGGTTACTTGTCAATTTTAAGGCGTTTGCACCTCTTCGCCATAAACGTCGTATTCGCTGCTTCCCGTTATATGCACATATGTAAACTCTCCCACATCTTTACCACAGATGGCAGGCTTAAATATTACGCAATTATCTATCTCAGGTGCATCAAATTCGGTTCGTCCTATCAGCATCCTTTCAGAACCCGATTGTTCGCCTTCAATCACGCCGTCTATAAGCACCTTCATCGTCTTTCCTACCATCATCTTGTTTTTGTTCTTGGAAATTTCAGCCTGAAGCCTCATTATGGAATCTCTTCTTTGCTCTCTGATTTCATCCGGTATCTGCTTGCACTTTGCGGCTGCCGTGCCCTCTTCCTCTGAATATGAAAACACACCCAGCCTGTCAAATTCCTGCTCTTTCACGAATTCATAGAGTTTATTAAAATCCTCTTCACTCTCGCCCGGAAACCCCGTTATGAGTGTGGTTCTAATGTGAATGTCATCGATGTTACTTCTAAGCGCCCGTATCCTTTCAATGATAAGATTGCTATCACTTCCTCGTCTCATAGCAGAAAGTACATTATCGCTTATGTGTTGTATGGGCATATCTATGTATTTGCACACCTTTTTATTTCTCATGATCTCAGCAATGAGCTCATCCGTAATCTTATTATCATAGCAGTACATGAGCCTTATCCAGAATTCTCCTTCTATCTTAGATACTTCCCTTAGAAGTAGCGCCAAGGTATCTTCGTTTCGTCTATCCGTTCCGAATGCGGTAACATCCTGCCCTATGAGTATAATTTCCTTTGCGCCCAAGGTTACCAGAAATTCCGCTTCCTTCACTATATCTTGAATGTATCTGCTCCTAAAACTTCCCCTTATTGAAGGTATGATGCAAAATGCGCATTTATTATTGCACCCCTCGCTTATCTTGATCGTATAACTATTATTGTTTACGTTTTCAAACGCTCTGCTTCTAGGCTCCGGGAAATCATTTTTTTGAGGGGACTTTGTAAGAACGGCACCTTTTGATTTGCCGTCATTCAGACGTTTTTTGCAAATTTCAGGAAGATTAAAATAATCATTTACCCCTGCAAAGATATCTACTTCCGGCATCTCCTTTTTAAGCTCTTCCATATACCTTTGTGATAAACATCCGCTGACAACGAGTATTGCCGAAGACTTTTTTTTCTGTGCCGCATCAAAGATTGCATCTATGGACTCTACCTTAGCATCGTGGATGAAGCCGCAGGTGTTTACGACAACAACATCCGCATCTGATATGGAATCCGCCTTTTTAAATCCTGCACTAAAAAAACTCCCGTAAGCATATTCACTATCGTTAAAATTTTTAGGGCACCCCAGAGTTTCGATAAAAATTTTCATTATTCGTCTACGTCTTCATCCTCATCAGAAATCAAAACAAGCCTTGGCTTACTGCCATCACGAGGACCAACTACGCCCATGGCTTCAAGGTCGTCTATAAGCCTTGCAGCTCTGTTATAACCTATTCTGAACTCACGTTGGAGCCTGGATGTGGAAACCGTCTCGCAGCCTCTGCAAAATTCCACAGCATCGTTTAGTATATCATCGCTATCATCTGAAGGCGCAACAGGTGATGCATGAGTCTCTATCTTTTCCCTTGCATTCTTTGCATAGTCGCTATCGTGCTTACCCTGCGCAGCCACATATGCAATTACATTGGCTACCTCAGTTTCTGAAATAAAGGCTCCCTGAATTCTCTTAGATGTCTTATCAGATACCGCATGAAACAACATATCGCCTTTTCCTACCAGTTTTTCAGCCCCTGCGTGATCGAGTATCGTCCTTGAATCAAACTGAGATGATACGGCAAATGCAATCCTCGATGGGATGTTTGCCTTGATTACACCTGTAATTACATCGACTGAAGGCCTTTGAGTTGCAACTATCAAGTGCATTCCTGCAGCCCTTGCCATCTGAGCGATTCTGCATATACTGTCTTCTACCTGCGAGGGTGCTGCCATCATGAGGTCTGCAAGTTCGTCTATTATTATTACTATCTGCGGAAGTTTATCAAGACCTTCAGCAGCCATCTTACTGTTGTACGAAGCCAAATCCTTGGCTCCCTTTTCCGCAAACTTCTTATATCTTTCGCCCATTTCCGCTACCGCCCACGTAAGAGCGCCTGTAGCCTTTGTGGGATCTGTAAGTACCGGCATTAGAAGATGAGGCACGGAATTATAAGCGCTGAGCTCTATAACCTTAGGGTCTATCAGAAGAAGTTTGACATCCTCAGGGCTAGCCTTGTATAAAAAGCTTGTGATTATGCTATTTATGCACACGGATTTCCCGCTGCCCGTAGCTCCTGCGATTAAAAGATGCGGCATTGATTTAAGATCTGCCACTATCGCCTTTCCTGAAATATCTCTTCCAAGTGAAAACGTTATCTTACTCTCTGCATTTTTAAACTCGGGCGATGAAATTATATCCCGTAGCCCTACCATGTTTATCTCATCGTTTTCTATCTCGATGCCTACCGCCGCCTTTCCGGGAATCGGAGCCTCTATTCTTATACTCTTCGCTCTTAAATTAAGCGCTATATCATCCCCGAGCCTTACTATGCTGCTCACCTTAACCCCCGCCTTAGGCTCTACCTCATACTTTATTACGGCAGGTCCCTGCGTCACATTCGTAACCTTTGCAGATACATTGAAACTCTTCAGAGTATCTTCAAGAAGCATGGCCTTTTCGTTTAATTCTCTTACTCCCATACCCTTAGACTTCTTTAAAGGTTTATTAAGTAGCGATATCGGTGGAAATTTATATTTTTTCATAGCTAAGCCGGCACCCGGCATTGCCGGAATTCTTGTGATTTCAGAGCTACCCTCTGGTTCAGGCGCATCGTAAACTTCAGATGATTGCGGCATTTGAGGTTCATCGTAAAGATCTTCTTTTACATCTTCTTCCGCCTCCGGTTCCTCGTCATAAAATGGCGGCAGATCGTCTGCATTATCATCCCTCTTTCCAAAGTTCTTCACATATCCTAAAATTTTTCTTTTTTTATTATCATCCAGAATTTCATCTCTCGCTCTCTGTCTTTCCTCTTCTGTAGGCTCAAGATCCCTTATTGACAACTGATCCCCTTGAACTTCTCTTTCGGCATCTCTCTTTCTTTTATTATCCTTTCTCTCCTTGGCAATTGTCTTGCTCTTTTCTCTAGCATTTGACATGACTTCAGATATGGTTCTATTAAAAAGCACCGGAAGCAGAGCCACGATTATTGCTAAAAGCACGATCTGCAATCCGACCTTTCCTATGCCTCCTATGATTATCCTTGCAAAAAAGGTAGGGATGACTCCTCCGTTTTTTTGAAGTAGGCCAAGCCTTGCTATCTCGGAATACGTGATGTTTTTTTCTACTGCGCTGTCATACCCCGATGCTATGAATATTGAAATATCCAGCAATATCACAAATATGATATAGGTATTCGCTATCTTAAAAAGCGATTTCTTTTCCTTCTCGCTTATCAAAACCATTCCGAATATTATCAAGATAAGGGCAACACAAACCGCCGATATTCCAAATCCTCGCTTGAGTATAGCAGATGTAAAGGTTCCAAAACTTCCGACCAATTTCGTATATATGGATACAAAAAAAAGTATCCCAAGTGTAATTAAAGCTATTCCCTTAATATCCTTAACAAGCTTTTCTTTGGAATCCAAACCGCTACCCGTCTTCTTCTTAGGTTTTGACTTTGCCATATTCCTCCCTTTATGTAAACATTATTGAGTAAAGTATAAGTGCCGTTCCGAATGCAGCCGTATATACCATAAAGCCCTTGAGGCTTCTTTTCCTTACAATATCAATCATCATTTTGATAGCGAAATATCCGGAAACTCCTGCAACTATCATCCCTACAAATATAGGTAGTAACCCACCGTTCGTATTGCCGTTTTTGATGGCATCAGGAAGCTCCAATATGAAAGAACCCAAAATAACCGGAAGCGATACCAGAAAGGCATATTTTACCGCAAAGTCCTTTTTCATTTTTGAAAATAACCCGCCGAAAATGGTGCTGCCTGACCTTGATATCCCGGGCACTATTGCAATCCCCTGAAATATTCCGACTATAAATGCATCCTTAAATCCCGCTCTCTTGATATCCTTCTTCCCATTCATAATATCTGCTACATACATGTATGCAGATGTAATCAAAAGTCCTATACCTACAGCAAGAAGCGAACTGTAAAACGACATGAATACCTTTTTAAACACGAGCCCTATTATCACGGTTGGGATGCTCGTTACGATTATCATATAACAGAGTTTTCTCGTCTCATTTTTACAAATGTTTAGGCTCTTCTTTTGTATCAAATCCCTTATGGAAAGTATAAATTCGACTGCAAGCTTTACAATGTCTTTAAAATATACTATTACGAGCGATACGAGCGTTCCGAAATGTAGCATTATGGTCATAAAAAAGGCCTGTTCCTCTTTGATGTTCATAAGGTATTCGATAACTACCAGATGCCCTGAACTGCTGACGGGCAGAAACTCCGTAAGTCCCTGAACCAGTCCTAAAATTATTGCCTGTAATACGTTCATGCGATATCCTTTCTCAATCTAAGTTGTCCGCAAGCCCCTTGTATGTCTTCCCCTATCGTTCTTCTTATCGTAACTTGAATATGCCTTTTTTCAAGTTCGTTTTGCCACTGCTTTACCGTCTTCATATCGGGCAAAGAAAACCTGTTATCACCTTCATAACTGCTGCCGTTAAGCCTTATCAAATTCACAAGGCAATTTATACCTTTAAGTTTTCTGCAAAGCAATTCGCACTCCGCCATGGAATCGTTAACGCCCTTTATAAGAATGTATTCAAACGTTACCCTGCGCCTTGTGATCTTAGCGTGTTCACTCGCAAGACCTATTATATCATCAACGCTGAGTTTATTTCCCGGCATTATTTTCTTTCTTATGTCATTTGAAGCTGCGTGAAGGGAAAAAGCTAAATTTATGCTTCTAAAATCCTTTGAAAACTTCTTAATACCTTCCTCGATACCGCATGTAGAAACCGTAATATGTCTCTTGCCTATTCCTAAAAATTCTTCGTTTGTTATGCGCTTTAAAAATTTTTTAAGTTCGTCGTAGTTATCAAACGGCTCTCCTGTCCCCATGACAACTATACCTGATATCTTATCAAAACCTCTTTTTAAGATGAGTACCTGCTCTATCATCTCAAAAGCACTTAGATTTCTTTCCAAGCCTTCCTTCCCTGAAGAACAGAATGTACAGCCCATCCTGCAACCTGCCTGAGATGATATACAGAGGCTGACCCCGTGTTTATATACCATGGACATCGCTTCTATGAATTTACCGTCGCTAGTCTTAAGTAGATACTTTATACTTCCGTCCCTTTTTGACACTAATTTCTTCTCTACCGTAATGCTTGATATCGTATACTTATTTGACAGTTTTGCTCTGAAATCCTTACTTATCGTATGAATCTTATCTATACTGTCAACACCGTTGTTTACAGCTTCCAATATCTGCTTTGCCCTGTATGCCTTTTCTCCGAGCGATAATACCACGCTTTCGATTTCTTTCAGATTCATACCCGCAAGGCTCTTCATATCTATTCCCTATGCCTTATCTATGCTGATCCCTGTAGAATGACCATTTATGTCTTCCTTTTGATCGATAGGAGCATTTAGTATATCCAATGCAAGAGTTTCCCTCTTAATATATTCCTCATGCTTTTTAACGGAAGCCGATACCTCCACATCCGCATCCATGCTTATCCTTATCTTATCCATAAGGTCAAGATCCATGGTCTTTCTCATATGCTGAACCTTTGAAACAACCTCTCTTGCAATACCTTCCTGTTCCAATTCTTCTGTGATCTCGGTATCTAAAATCACATATAAATCTCCCTTTAGACCTGCAGCGAAGCCTTCCTTGCCTTCTATTACTATATCGAGCATTTCTCTGCTTATATCGAATGATTCGCCTGATAAATCCAACTTATAAGCACCGTCCGTATCAAGCTTTGAAATCATGTCCTTAGCGTCAATTTGCGTAAGCGCCTGCTTAAATTCACCGATCTTAGATCCCAGAACCGGCCCTGCAACCTTAAAATTCGGTTTTAAAATGGACTTCATATAATCATCCCGGGTATCTGCAAATTCTATCGCCTTTACGTTGAGCTCTTCTTTTATTAGCTCTAAAAGGTCGGAAATTATTGATTCCACCGACTTATCCACTATAATTTTTTTAAGCGGCCTTCTCACCTTTATCTTTGTCTTTTCTCTAAGTTCTCTTCCGATACTTACAATGCTTCTTACGATATCCATTCTTCTTTCGATATCCTCTTCAAGCAAGGTCTTATCAGGCACAGGATAATTCTCAAGGTGGACTGACTCCAAAGCGCTCCCCCGTGTAAGTTTTAAATACATGTCTTCACTTATGAACGGTGTGAAAGGCGCCATGATCTTGCTGAGTCCTAAAAGCATTTCATAGGTGGTAAGGTATACACTTTTCTTAGAGTCATCCATCTCACTCTGCCAAAATCTTCTCCTTGCACGTCTTATATACCAGTTTGACAAATCCTCCGTGATGAAAGCCTGTATCGCCCTAACGGATTTCATATGGTCATACTCATCCATCGACGTTGTAACGTAGTCTACCATGGCGTTGAATCTTGAAATTATCCATCTGTCAAGCTCAGGCCTGTTTTTTACCGGTATATCATAGGTGAGAGGATCCACATCGTCTTGATTTGCATATAGAGCAAAGAAGGTGTATACGTTTTTGAGGGTACTGAAACACTTCTGATGAATCTCTTTAAGACCCTCTTCATCAAACTTTGTAGGCGACCAGGCAGGTGAAGCGTAGAGCATATACCACCTCAGTGAATCGCTTCCATACTTGCTGAAAAGTTCAAAAGGATCCACGGTGTTGCCCTTGGACTTACTCATCTTTTTGCCATGCTTATCAAGAATCAAATCATTTACAAGCACGTTTTTGTAAGGAGCCTTTCCCATTATAAAAGTTGATATTGCCATGAGAGAATAAAACCACCCTCTGGTTTGATCTATACCTTCACATATGAAGGATGCAGGAAATGATTCCTTGAATTTTTCTTCGTTTTCAAACGGATAGTGAAACTGCGCAAAGGGCATGGATCCGCTGTCAAACCAACAGTCCATTACATCTGTGACCCTGTTCATCACAGCGCCGCATGAACATTTTAGCTTTATCTTGTCTATGAACGGCCTGTGAAGGTCTAAATTGTCTATATCCACTTCACTCGGCACCGCTTCTCTTTTCAGCTCTTCTCTACTACCTATGCATTTCACCTCACCGCAGGAATCGCATCTCCACACGGGCATAGGTGTACCCCAGTACCTGGAACGTGAAATAGCCCAGTCGTTTACATTTTCGAGCCAATTTTCAAACCTCTTAAGTCCTACAAAATCGGGGTGCCACTTTACGGTCTTATTATTGCTTACAAGCTCATCCTTAAGTTTTGTCATCTCTATATACCAGCTTGGTTTTGCATAATATACAAGAGGTGTTTTACATCTCCAGCAATGAGGATAATTATGTTCCACCTTAGCCTTGGAATAAAGCAAGCCTTCCTTTGCAAGGTACTTAATGATGTCCACTGCAAGCTCATCATCCATGACATTTCTGCCCTTCCAAGAAGTGTCTATGTACTTTCCTTCCTGACTTACAGGGTTTAGAACCGGCAGTCCGTATCTTTTACACGTATTATAGTCATCTTCACCAAAGGCAGGCGCCGTGTGCACTATGCCTGTACCGTCGTCTGTGGTTACGTAGTCTGCTAAGGTTACGATGAACGCCTTTTTATCGGGTATTAAAAACGGCATAAGCTGCTCGTACTCCATATACTCCAAGTCCTTGCCCTTAAGCGTTTCTAAAACTTCATAGTCTTCATCGACCACATCTTTCGCCCTGTTTTTACAAACGTAATATATCTCGCCTTTATTTTCGCCGTCAAGGATTTTAATCTTTAAGTAGTCGATATCAGCACCTACCGTCAAAGCCACGTTAGCGGCAAGAGTCCACGGAGTCGTAGTCCAAGCTAGAAAATATTCATCCGCTCCTTTTTTTTTGAATTTAACAGTAGCTGTGAGTGATTTTATTTCCTTATATCCCTGTGCCACCTCATGCGATGCAAGTCCCGTGCCGCACCTCGGGCAATAAGGAAGCACCTTATGGCCTTCGTAGACAAGGCCCTTATTAAAGAATTGCTTAAGTATCCAAAAACAACTTTCTATATAGTCGTTATCCAGCGTAATATATGGGTTATCAAGATCTACGAGGTACGCCATCTTTTTGGTCATATCCTGCCATATTTTTTCATATTTAAATACGGATTCGCGGCACTTTTCATTAAAATTTTCTATGCCGTAGTCCTCTATTTCCTGCTTGCTTGTGAGGTTTAACTGTTTTTCTACTTCTATCTCCACAGGGAGTCCGTGCGTATCCCAACCGGCCTTACGTTCTACCTTAAAGCCCTTCATAGTTTTGTATCTGCACACCGAATCCTTAAGTGTACGTGCGATCACATGGTGAATTCCCGGCTTGCCGTTCGCAGTCGGAGGCCCTTCATAAAAAATAAATGGCTCTTTGCCGTCTCTAATATCAATAGATTTTTGAAGTAAATTCTCTTTTTCCCACTTGTTTTGATATTTTTCCTGCATTTCATCAGGGGCTGAATTGAATAACTTTTCAAACATCTATTTTCCTTTCACCTACTAAAATCCGACTTCCCCATTATACACTTAAAAGCCCTGCAAATCAAGGCTTTAATAAGGTGTCAATGACCGGAGGTCTAAGACAATCAAACATGTGTGATGCAGACTAAGAAGGCTTAGAGCGAAAAGAAAAATCACATTTTTCCCCATTCATGCCCAAAGTTTGGCTGCGCTTGAATTGCAATTTATCTATATTACCAAATACGATGTAATCGCATAAGCAAAAGATTTCACAAATTTCTGCGCAGTCAAAATAGCTACAGGTATCAGCCCAAAGGCATTTATGTACATCCATGGAAAACCTTTTTGAATCGTCAAATAAAATTTGGCTTTTCCAAATCTCATCTCCCGCCATTCCCTTTCTCATGAAAAATCTGAAAACACGAAAGAAACCGGGGATACGGAAAAAAGTAGCTAAAAGATCATGTGCTTTTCCCGCTTTATAAAAAGAGTATTCTTTTACAAGCTCTTTCGCCTCATATGAAGGGATATCATTATCCATCAACACTTTGTATAATGCAATGTTTGGAAGAATACTGCTCTTCTGCCTTTTTATCTGTCTTTCTGTCCAAGAACCGTGTTTAAGCTCTTCTATTAAAAGCCTCATCTTACTCTTATGCTCTTCATCCAGATTTCCCAATATCTTAGGAGATAGTTTCCCGAAATAAAACTTTTTATATTTCATTTTTCTCACCTACTTTCAGCTCCGGTAGCAAATTCTATGAAATTTATCAATCTTCTTTAAAACTATTTCTTATTTTACCGCTTTCTAAAACCATAACTCTTGAGCAGATCGTCTGTATGAACTCCCTATCATGGGTGATGATGATAATTATCTTTTCTTCTTCCGCCAATCTCTTTATAAGAGCTCCCACTTCATTCATACTGTCAAAATCAAGACCGCTGGTAGGCTCATCAAATATAAGGATTTCCTTGCCGCAAAGCATGCTTACCGCAACTGCAAGCCTCTGTTTCTGCCCTCCCGACAAGGATAACGGGTGTTTCTCCTTTAATTTCGAAAGAGAAAGCAGGGTTAAAACCTCATCTATATTTTCTTTTATCGGTTTTGCCACTCCAAGACTGCATTCCGCATCCACGCTGTCTGTAAAAAGCTGGTGCCCTACATCCTGCATCACCATGTATGAACCTTCCCTTCGCCTTTTGGAAGAAAGAATTTCATTGCCTAAAGATACCGTGCCGATTTCTCCGTTAAGACCGCATAATGCACGTGCCAGCGTCGTTTTTCCGGCGCCGTTTTCTCCCGTAATTGCAATGATTTCTCCACCGCTTACCCTAAATGAAACATCATCTAATATAGTTTTATTACCAAGCTTTACAGTAAGATCTCTTACCTCAAAAACCTTCTTCTCCGAGTCCATGTCCGCCTTAGCAAGCTTAATATCCGAAAGACTCCGAGCGCGAAGCCCCATGTTCTCAATTTCATTTTCAGAAAGGGCTGCAAATTCGTTAATTCCCATATCTCTTATGAGCCTTCCGTTTTCCATAAAGATCACTCTATCCGCAATGTCCATCAAATACCACAGCCTATGTTCAGCAACAACTATGGTTTTTCCCTGCTGCTTTATTTTCTTGATAAAAGATTTAAGCTCATTTATTGAATGGTAGTCTAAATTCGAGGATGGCTCGTCTAATACGAAAATATCAGGGCTTGTAGCATACACAGAAGCAAAGGCAATTTTCTGCTTTTCTCCTCCCGAAAGTTCAAAAATACTGCGCCCGCATAAATTCTGTGTATGCAGTTCTTCATTCACCCTTTCAAGACGATTAGATAGTACCTCCGAGGGAAGTCCTCGATTTTCAAGCCCAAAAACGATCTCACTGTCTGTATCAGTATTAAAAAATTGCGTCCTCGGATTTTGAAAAACGGTGCCTACGATGTCCGAAAGCTTCAAAATGTCCGCTTGCTTTGCATCAAGCCCGTTCACTGTGATCTCACCCGAAAGATCACCTTCAAAAAAATGAGGAACCAGCCCATTGATTAAACGTGTAATCGTAGTCTTTCCGCATCCTGAAACGCCGCATAACAAAACGCATTGCCCCTTTGATATGCGGAGTGATACTTCATGCAAACTTTTCTCTTGACCGCCTTTATATGAGAAGGAAACTTTATTCAAAGTAATCAAATAAGAACACCCCCTCTTACCAAATCAAAGACTACAAGCGCAATAATTCCTATATAGACGGTAATAAATACCACATCCCATATACGAAATTCAACAGTCTCAAGAGAACTTCGCCTGCCAACATGATCTATCCCCCTAGTAATAGCTGCCTGCGTAATCTCATCGGATATTTTCGACGCCGATACAAGCATCGGTACATAGACGTATTCCATTATCTTTACAGGATGCATTAATAACCCTACCTTAGAAAACGAGATCCCCCTCAACGACATGGCATCTTTTATAAATCCCCACTCTTCTGTCATTGTCGGAAAATACCTCAGCGCAATTGATAGGGCGATCGTAAACCCTTTCGGCAGATGCAAACGGCTGATAGCCGCTAAGAAGGTGCTCACCTTTGTAGTGCGAATCAGCAGTAAGCCGAGCAGTAAACATGGGATTAGCTTACGTACATATACTGCAAACATGTATACTATACCGCCTGCCGCAACCGGAAGCTTAGGAACCGCCACAAGCTGTACCAGTAGCAAAACGATAAATACTGCAATATTCTTAATCACAGGTCTGAATAACCTCGCCTGTGCAAACAATATAGAAGGAATCGATACAAATATGCACTCAATCAAGATGCTTTTATTCAGGAAAACCGAAACACTCGTCATCGCCAGTATCAGTAGCTTGGTTCTGGGGTCTAAAAACATTTACACGATCCCTGCTTTTTCAAAATGCTTTCTTAATAACTTCTTTCCTATGAAGCCACCTATAGCTCCGCAAATAATCGTTCCTAAAATCATTGCAGGAATCGCCCACCAATTAAAGCCTATGGATTTAATCACTCCCGCAAAAGAAGAAAAATTACCCTTTCTTTGCATGAATTTATCGAATTGAGCAGGCATGATCACCATGGGAATATACGCACCCATGGGAGCGAGCGCAAAAATACAGTAGGCGGTCAAATTTCTTCTGAATGATTTGAAGTCTCCTGAAGATATGATGTAATCCGCAATAAAGCCGAATACTACGAAAAATGCAGACATCATCCAAAACATTCCGGTAATAAAAAGCAAGATCCCGGCTAAAATGCCTAAGATTGAAACGGCACCCTTTTTCGGTATTTTTGCCGTATACAGCATGAAAATGCTTCCTGCAAACAAGGCTACAATCATAGGCATAAGCGGGAAGGTAACGGGAGTCATCTGCGCAATTCCGCCGATCCCGAAAGCTATTACAAAATATATAAGCGAAAACACTCCTATGGATATATAATCCTTCGTCTGTAATGAATTATTGCCTTTATTTGTCATAACCATCCTCCTTTAAATTTTAATTATCAAAACATAACCGATCTCATGCTGTTAGATATAAAGCTCTCGTGCTTATAATCAAAACCCAACATATCTTTCGGTATTCATATAAGCTTTAAGATTCCTTCCCAGCCTGAATTGAAAAATGCTGCAAGTTCCTCAATATACCCCATCGCCTTTTCTCTTGACATATCGTGAACCACCGTTTCAAATGCCGCTGTGAAATACGCACTTGTAATCATGTGGTGTAGCTCATGGCTGACACTTCCTCTAAGCTTATTTTTCTCTCTTAAAAGCGCATAATATTTTTCCGCTCTCTTAACCTCAAGCTCCACCAATTCATGAATATAATTTGCGTACTTTGTGCCTTCGGAGCAGCATATTACAAGTTTAAATTCATCAAAATTGTCATAAACATAGTTTAAGAAATGCCTTAAATATTTCGTTGAAAGCTCTCTGCTTTTGGCAGTGTTGCCGGTGGATATCAAATCAAAATGCGCATCCTGGGCAGCTTTAAACATATCGACGAGCCCATCGGCCGCATTTGAAACGAGAGCCTCAAATAATGCGGCTTTATCGGAATAATATCCGTAAAACGCCCCCTTTGTAAACCCGGCATCCGCTGCAATCTTTCGCAAAGATGCATCCTTAAATCCCTTTGCTAAAAATTCTTTTTTGCCAACTTTAAGTATTTTTTTCTGTGTTTCAGATACACTCATATCCGGTTTCTCCGTTCAATGTACCATAGGTATATACCACTGGTATATTATCATGAAAAAACTCCCTTGTCTATAGTTTGCTCTATAATACTATTGGATTTCTGTAAAATTTCGTTTCTATTTAGATGCATTTCTCCATCATGCTATTTTTCTATTACATCATAGGTCAACATAATCTCCTATATGTGATAACATGTAGATTATAATACTTATTAATGGCGGAGGAGATATCATGAAATTTAAACCTGCTTTAGCTTCAGACTTTGATGAAGCTTTTTATTATATAAAAAACTTATGGTATTACAACGATTACGATAAGGCAGAAACCAAAAAGCTATATCTTAAGACACTATCAGATGAAAACAATTATATGTTTTTTGGAGTGGAAAATGAAGAATACCACGGCTTTTGCCACACAATATTTTTTAATACTTTTTGGCTGTCAGGTCTCACTTGCTATATTTCAGCTATTATCACCAACGAAAATGAACACAGAAAGGGATATGGGACTCAAATATTGGACGAAGTTAAAAGAATCGCAAAGAAAAAGAAGTGCAAAGGCATAATACTTGACTCCGGAATCCCAAGAAAAGAAGCCCATAAGTTTTACGAAACTCAGGGCTTTGAAAAAAGTTGCTACGGCTTTGACTATATCTTAGTTTAAGATATATTGTCTTATACCATCCTCTACATTAATTTAATGCTTTTTTTAAATTTATAACTGTAGCTACACAAATTATTTTATAGTATATCTAGTTTAGATTTCTACTCTGTAACTGTATCGACCCATGTCTTCAGGTCACTTTCAGACACACTTTTTGAAAATACTTTTCCTTCTTTAAGAACTGCGCCCTTACACGATACTTCCAATTCTTTACTTGTATTTCCCATACCGCTTCCTCCTGATGTTGCAACCGGTATAATTGTTTTCCCTTGAAGGTCATAGCTTTCAAGGAAGGTATTTACGATTGTAGGTGCCACATACCACCATATAGGGAAGGCTACAAAAATTGTATCGTAAGCTTCCATGTTTGCTACGCTACCTGTAATTTCCGGCCTAAATGACTTGTCCTTCATTTCTATACTGCTTCGACTGCCTTTGTCCGTCCAATCAAGGTCGGCTCTTGTATATTCCATTTTCGGTTTGATCTCATGTAAATCCGCACCTGCCGCCCCAGCAAGCTTTTCAGCTAACGCCTTTGTTATGCCCGTTGCACTAAAATATGCTACCAATATCTTTCCCATAATATTCCTCCTTAACATCCACCTCTATATCCATCTTTTTTACCATAATAATTCTTCATAATACTTTTTGTCCTCATCTTTAAACACATTGAAAATTACCCTTTCCAATGAATCAGGATGCGCCTTAAGCCACTCTTCTACCGTACTCACGGCAATCTCTGCCGCTCTTTTATTAGGGAAGTGAAAAACACCTGTCGATATGCAACAAAATGCTATGCTTTTTAAGTTATTTTCCATGCACATGTCCAAGGTATTGGTATAGCAATCTGCTAAATCCTTTTCTAAATCCGAAGTAAGTACTCCCGATACTATGGGACCTACGATGTGAACCACCTTCTTTGCAGGAAGATTATAGCCTTCTGTAAGCATTGGAATCGCTGTAGGTTGTTCATAATCTCTCCCGTATTTTTCTCTGAGCTTCTCCATCTTTTGATCGCATTCTTCCCTAAGCTGTATTCCTGCAAAGGTGTGAATTTGATTGTCAATACACGTATGGAGCGGAATAAAACAGCCAAGCATTTGTGAATTCGCCGCATTGACAATCGCATCTACTTTAATCCTTGTGATATCTCCCTGCCAAACGGATAAATTATCTCTAATCACAGGGATATCCCCTAGGGTCACAATGCCTTTTTCTTCAATACATCCTCTTAGATATTCATCCTGCAATTTTATGACATCATCCGGCATTTTCTTAGGCATGCGCACATTCATTAGAACTCTTAAAATTTTCTGCTTTTCGCTCATATTATGCGGGATTTCTATATTTCCATCTCTACCTGCATCAGCTTCAAACTCCTTTAAAAGAAAGTCTAGCCTTTGTTCCTGTAGCTCGTTCGTATTCATAATCTCACCTTTTGCTTTTGAAAATCAAATACCCTATGAAGTTTCCAATCAAAGAATGTACCCCATATATCAATATATAAATAGCTGCACTTTCGTTATAAAACATAAATATCGTCGGAACAAAAATCAACATAACTATTAACGTATAAATCAGATCAAACGATCTTTTTATCCCATAAATCAAGGCAGTAACAAAACATATCACCGGAATTTCAATTAACAGAAGAAGTATAACACCATTCGTATGCATATTAAGGAATGGAAGGATATAGAACGCAAAGACATTCACCCCTAAAAACGGTAACATTTTTCTTAATTTATCCAATTTAGCACCTCCGGGGATTAGAATTTATATAGAAAAACATTTTGGAAAAGGCAAAAGTAGTCGTCACGTGGGATTACTTACCCCCTCGGATGACTATGTGCTCAGGAAGTTTTATTTCACCCCTATACGTCGGGTAGTCTTCGCTGAGATGGGGCGGGACATGCTTCCGCCACACAGATAAATCGCTACGACACATGATATCATACGCCAACTGCTCATCACACAAATCTGACGTGGACGCCTCGAATTGCCCCCACTCAGCCATGCTACTAACCAGTTCATATGCTTTTTCGGGCTCACCTCCGAAGAAGTAATCCGTCATTTTTTGAACTGTTTCCTTACTTAGCATATCTCTATCCGCCTTTCAATAAAGCTTCCGCCTGTACTATTATTTTATCTTTTTCTTTTATTCTCAATATCGAGGGTTAGCATCATGCCACAACAATTCTGACATAATCAAACATATCACCTTCATACATTATAATCAATGTTATATTCCTTATAGTGAACTCCACACACAAGGGAACTTATATTATTCTATTTATTATTTCGCTTAACTAATTCCGCATCTCACTTTTTCAATTTGTTGAAACCAGTATAACATACAAATAAATATTTTTCTTTAAAAGCTCTCTGCGCATCTGTATAACTATGGTATTATGGTAAACAGAAATCAAGTAAACTATATAAAACCAAACAAAAAGAAAATAAAGAGCTTAACAATAACGCTAAACTTCTTTATCTTCCAATTAAGATTTAAAGTAGAGTGGGCGTAAGCCCCTCTACGGGAATCATACCACAAAAGAATTATGAAAAGCAAGAGGAGATTCGTTTGTTAACTTACCGCACATTTAGGCTGAAGGCAGTATATAGCTCGGATAAAAGCTCAAATTCCAGCCTGAAATAGTCATCACGTGGCATTACTCAGCCTCAGTCCAACGGTCTAATAGTGCGAAGCCTGCTTCTGCTGCTTTGTCGTAAACGTCTCGCTTTCTCCTACTAACCTCATCAACCCCCATCACTATATCCGGGTCTAATTCGTCAGGAATTATTATATCACCATCTTTATTTAACCACGCACCATCCAGCGTTATTATCTCACCGTTCTCAGGCACCGCCACCCCTTCATCTGTTACTATCATTTTGACAACCCCCTCTCATACACCCATCCATATATTCTCGCAACTTCACAGTTAACTCTATGCGATATTTCCTTCCATGCTGTGCGTTCATCAATCCCGCTCTTAAGCAAACGATAATACAGCGGTTTAAGCTTATGCACACTACGTTTAAATTCACGCCTTATTTCGGCTAACTTGGGTCTTTTACCCCCACCTATCCAGGCATAGTACCTCGTACCGTCGTGACCCACAACCTGCAATGTATCGATGGCAGTATATTTACAGGCCACGCTCAAGTCCTCTGGCGAAAAAGCCGAACTACCGGGGTGATTATGTATCGATATTATACTGCTGTCTGTACCCTTTTTCAACAGCCTATCAGCCTCTTTGCTAATATCAACTCGACTCTTAGTTCCCGTCTTAAACGGCAATAACTGATTATACTTTTTATCGAGCCATAGCAATCCTTCAGTTCCGGTTTCGTATCCGTGCTTTAACAGTTTATACAGCGCCTTATCTTCGTTCGTTGCGCCCTTCCGTCCTAAATGCTTAAGCCTAAACTTTATGTAGTTTGCTATGCTTCTCGCCTTACCCGCCTCCTTGCGACCGAATGCGTATATCCTACCGTGTTTATCTTTATGAGCTATTATGCTCGTGCGTGTGCGGTCTGTTTTACTACCATATGGAATTACACCCTTGTGTCAAGTATTGGATACATATCGAAAGTCCCACGTATCCATAGAATTGTATCCCAAAGGCTATGATACTCCATTATTATTCTGTTTAACTTGCCAAATATATTACCCGAATCTCCATCACTTTCAAGAATAAACGGCGGAAACCAGATAAGTCCTATCAATGTATAAATATAACACAAGCTAAATTTGTGTACGAGTTTTTTCTCTCTGTTTACTACGTTCTCTTCTTCTAACTCTATCTCTCAAGTTATTATATAACTTGATATCATCTTGCCCAGCAAAGGAGAATGTGATTACTAATGCATAATCTTGAGGTAATTCCTGCTCGGCATACTTAAAACGTTCTTTTCCTGTAACTAAAATATATATGTATGCCTCATTCTCATCCCATAGCAAATCCTGACCACCTTGTGATCCCTTCTGCCAAACTCTTTGTTGCAATGTACCCTTCAAGATTTCAGTATATCCAGGTGAAAAATCAGCTTTATTGCTATTTGGCAGCACTGACAAATCTTCGTCATCATCTTGTCCGGATACCTTTTTAGCCTTATATTGCAGCAGTGTATTTTCATCTATTTTTCTAAACACCTCGAACCACAAATTATTTGTCAAATAATCTTTCCTGCTAATTCTTGTGATAGGGTTGTAAGCAAGACTTATAGAAATAGATTTATCTGCCCTAACCTTCAAAAATTCCTCTGGCACTGGAATTTTATACAAATGAAATGAACGCAACTCCAACCTATCCTCGGCAAATAGAGTCACAGTATTGTCAGAAGAATATAGTAAACTATCATCAACCTTGCCAAATCCCATAAGTCTAAGTCGACGCTCTTGTTTGGGATTAGATTTTCCGTTATATAATGCATCTTTTGACTCTTCTGCCCATTTTTTCATTTCAGCAGTATATTTCGCAGAATTTGCTAATACCGCTCTTATCAAGTTTGCAGATGGCGAGGTTTTAATTTGCTCTTCTAATGCACGTTCTATTCTGGCGGCAGTATGTGTGACATGAGGTGCCGAAAAACTTGTGCCACAATATCCTTTAAATATTTGATTATTTCCGTTATGAAGTGTAGGTTCGGCTAACTTTCTATCTGCCGTAATCCATTTTGTGTTACCACGACTTATTTGATGTACCCCATAATTTCCTCCATAATCCACAAACTCTGGCTTTATTGACTTGTTAACGCCCTTACCAATACGGGTAAAAACAGATAAATAATTCTTCTCACCAACTGAAAGTCTACTTGCCCTATTAGGAGTAACTTCTGGTTCATCGAACCTCGTTATGGAACCAACCGTTATGCTAAGTGCAGATGTTGCCGGATCTATCAATCTATGCTCAGGATAAAAAAGTTGATCTCTACACTTTTCCATTAATTCATCTCTTGATGAAAAATCATTAATTTGCGGATTTGATACATTTCCTGCACTTATGACTATCACAACATCTAGTTGTTTTGACAATTGATCCAACATTTCTGCCCAAGCAAATTGCCTACCACCAGTATATAAGTGTTCGCTATCACCAGCAGACAGATTAAAAACTCTGCATCCATATTCTTTATTAAAGTATTCAATTGCCTCTTTTACAATTTGTTCTGGTCTTTTATCATCAGGAAAACACGGTACGTCCCCAAAATATCCGCTCTCATTATGCATAATTTTTCCATTGCAAATTCTCACCAATGGTTTAAATACTCTATTATTTAAACAAGCATCAAAATCACCATAAACCACTATGCCTGCAACAGCAGTGCCATGTCCGTTCATATCGGTTGTAGTATTTTCAGTTGTATCAAATTCTTCTTCCGCTATTACAACATTTGCAAGCAAAGGATTTGCAGTGAACACACCTGAATCTAATATCGCAGCCAAAGGGGCTCTGTCATTCAAGTCATCTTGTATTACAGGAGTAAAATCCAATTTAAACAGTTCATATGGTTCGGCAGAAACCGGACTAAAAGGAAGTTCAACTGTTGTTATAATATCCAAATCTAATAAGCTATTTAATGAGTATTCATTTACTAAGGCTCGCCCAAGAAGCAAACTCGGTATTGCAAATAAATCCCCCAGCAACTTGCTTCCCGTTGTTCCTAATGCTTGCTTAATCTGATTTTCTACCTCAAGAACAGTACTTCTTTCTCCATTAAACCATACATCTATGTTTACGACAAAAAGACCTTCTGGCATCTTTTTAGGATCATCAATATATTTCCTTAATCTAATCCCGATACGATCATCTCTTGAAACATTCCTTACGTTCTCAATACAACTAAATAGTCTTCTTCTTTGGGAATATGTTAGAATGCCATCTTCTTCATTATTAGTTTCCCATAACTCTCTTTCGTTATTAAAAGAATTTAGTGCATCCATATTTTCAAATTGGATTACCAATCTTGAATTATTTGTGCTTGGAATCGCTGTTTCCTCAACTAAATACAAATTAAAATTTCGTAACATATTTTCAAGTATATCAAGAGACATTGCTTCGCTAATAAATTCCAAAACCATCAAATTTTCAGACTGAATTCCAATGTATCTTCTTCTTGACTGTATATCTATCAGCGAATCTTTTATTTCTGATTTTAGTTTCTGACCATGTTCTGCGGTATTTCGAGCTGGAGGGCGTGGAGCATTTTTAAACTGTTGAAATCTATACGGTTTAACAGTATCCTCTCGCATTATTTCTATATGATCATATTTAGACATGCTCTGGCTCCTCCTTATTCACCTTAATATTGCGTTTTTCTTAAAGAAACAATACCTTCCTGTTTCTTTACTGCATATTCTATGTCTTTCTTTGTATACATCTTTTTACCTTCTAATATACATTGTTTCATAATAATTTGAGAAACTCTCTCAATATCTGAATGAGAAAACTGTTTCAGATTATTTAAATACTGTTCAAATGCATAATTTGGGCCCTTAAACTTTTTGATTTTCAAAGAAAACAGCTTCAATTTTTCCTCATTTGTTGGCATATCAAACCGAATTGTTTCATCGAAACGCCGCCAAATTGCGTAATCCAAAGACTGTTCATAATTCGTAGCAGCAATAATAAGAGAACGCCCCTTATAATTATCTATCTGTTGTAAAAAAGCATTAACCACCCTTTTTATTTCCCCATGCTCCGATACATCACTCCGGCTTCGCCCAATTGCATCAAATTCATCAAAAAAAACCACCCAACTATCATTTTTTGCGTATTCAAAAACCTTTCTTATATTACTTGATGTCTCGCCAAGATATGATGAAATCAATGCATCAAATCTAACATAAAGCATAGGAATTCCTATTTCAGCGGCTAATGTTTTAGCCGCAAGCGTTTTCCCACATCCTGGAGGTCCATAAAACAGTACCCGCCTTGTTGGAAATACACCATTGCTCACCAGCACATCCCAATTATTGAATTCTTTCACTACTTCTTCTAGTTGTACAATCTTTTCATCCGTCGTAATCAAATCAGAAAAGTATTTATCTGAATAAATCACTTCAGCTAGTGGAGCATCTTTGTCCGAATCTTTAGGTGTATTAGTCACAAATGATGATACATTGCGGGAAGATTGAAAACTACCATTTAAAATTAATTTTAAATCATCCGCTAATATACCATGGTTTTTCTTGCGCTCATCTTCTATAATTTCGCTAGCAATTTTGTAAAACAATTCTCTGTCATCATATTTAAAACTGCTAAACAATTTTTTTAGTAAATCTGCTCTGGCCATTAGTGTTTTTCCTTTCAACTTGGATTTAATTAGAGTTAGCGATAAGTAAGCTACAATTCTTCTAACTCGGAGATAATAGTGATATCTACATTGCTGTTTTTGCAGAACTCTAAAAGACGCGCCTTTTTGCCAATTTGCTAGGTGATGTATGTCTGTTTTCCCACCTGTTAATCGTTGAAAAGCTAATATCTAACTCGTGAGCAAGTTGCTCTTGGGTAATTCCAAGCTGGTTACGTATTTTTTTAATAATATCTCCTAACATATCGAACGCACACTTCCACCGGTTTGTATTATGGCATATGCTATAGTGCTTTTCAAGCCTTTAGTGTGAATTTGTATCTAGCTCACCAACTCCAGTTCAACCGAAGTTGGAAATTGACCCTATATAGGTCACCGTTTGCCCACCCAAAGGGCTGGTGTCACAAGCATTTATTGCCTGCTGCCCTCAAAAGTGGTCCCATCTTCTTCCTTCAATTCGCTAGATTGCTCCTGAATATATTTCTTAATCGTCTTTTCTGTTACATTCCCTACCGTAGCAACATAATATCCTCTCATCCAGAATGCCTTGTCCCTCTTGCTCTGCCTATCTGGATGCTTATCAAATATCATTAGCACACTTTTCCTTTCAAATACTCCATTAACTCCGATACGCTCATTTTTAATGGAATACTAATACATAGATGTATATGATTTATGCATATCGCTCCTTCTATAATTCCCACCCCTTTGTAACTACAAAGCTGTCTTGTTATATCTCGCATATAGCCCTTACCTGGCCATACAATTTCTTCGTTACTGTACTTCAGAATAAACACTATATGGTACCAACTTTTCCACCCTTGTGTCAAGTATTGGATACATTTTAAATTTCTTTTTTTTAATTATTTCAATCCTATTCTTATCAGAAACATATACTTCTCTATCACACTTTACATCTTTATGTTGTTAATCTTCAAAAGCACAGTTAACGCAAAATCCACCCATATCCTCACAATGATCCGTGAAAATTTTTCCACATTTAGGACAAGTAAACACTCCGCTTTTAAATTGTTTTTCTTCAAAATCAAACTCTTCATCAAAATACATATCTTCACTACTATTTACATAAATTTGTTCTATATTATTATTCGTAATTTCTAATTCTTGATAATCCTCATCTTCATCCAAATAATTATAGTTTGATTCTATTTCACTTTTCTGAATAATTCTTTCTACTGAAACTATAACATTTCCCTTAAAAGCATGCTCAATAGCTGGTGATTTTATAACTTCTTTGGTATCATCATCACGCCCCCAATATTCATATGAGTTACAATATAATTCTATCTCATATTCTAATTCATAAATTATACATACTTCACCATCAATTAAATCCGAATATACTCCATTTATGCCTATTAATGAACATTCTACAATATCTACATCTTCAATTCCTTCACTACCAATATCTTCTGACTCTAAATAATCATATGCATTATTATATATTTCTTCAATTACATCATCTGCTATTCTATCAGATACTCTTTCGATAAAAGATTCATCATTTCTATTCAAATCCACATAAACTCCAAACTCATATAAATCATATAATTTAGAAGCATATTTTTGAAACATACCTATTGTCATAAAAATAATAGACACATTAGGATTGATTTCTGTAAATTCATCAAGAAGTTCACCTCGTATTTCTAAGTTACCATGCTTATCCTTTCTCCACCAATCATCTTTTTCATCATTAGTGACAAAGATAATATTATTTATATTTTTATTAGTGGGTAACTTTAGTATTTCTTTCCACACAAACAAATCTCCAAATTTTTCCATTCCATCTTTTTTATCATCTTTAAATCCTGGTGGTAATTTATACTTATATCTTAATTCTCCTTCCTTTATTATTTCCAATTGTTCCTTAAAACCAATTTCTTTCCCTATTTGTTCGTTTGTTCCTAAATCAGAAATAAATTTTTCTATATCTTTTATTATTTCAGGCGAATCAGATGTGATTTCATTATATTCTGTTCCTACAGTATTTTTATATGATATTATAATCTCTCTACATTCTTCCATTTTTTTTGATATATCGTTTGAAAGAGCTCTATTACCAAAATATTTATATTTATAAGAACTATTCAAAGCATTTTCAAGTTTCTTTTCACTAGCATCAATTATAGATAATAGATTATTTTCAAAACTTAAATACCTTTTTCTTAAATCTCCAAACACACGATACTTATTTTTACTATATTCTTTAAAAACCTGATACGGAATCCATATTAAATCTGCACATTCATTAAAAATTCCTAAAACATTTTTACTTGTATATAAAGAATATCTTGCTAAATCTAAAATCACATTAGTATCTAAGACTATCGCTGTACCCTGTTTTTTCATTATACTTTCAAAATCCTCATATTTCAAATTTAAATCCTCCTTAAATCTATTTTATTACTTTTTGAAATCTCCACAAATCAAGTCTATCATTTATGCTATATAATAAAACTACATTATATCACTTAAAACAGTACCCACATAGACAATTAAAATTTTACCATCTGTATATCTCTACATTTTTACATCATATCAATCCAGAAACAGATAACTTTACCATTATATTTGATAATACTCAGATTTAATTCTTTTATATTATATCTTTTTATGCATATAGTCATACATTATTTCAACTTCAACACCGAATTTTTCAAGAGGTTATTGATAAGGTCGGTGTAAATCATCTGATCGATCACTACTCTCAAACCTAACATATCCCAAAACATTCTGCTTCATGTACAACGAATAGATATTAATTAACTTACTAGACTAAAATCAAGTAGTAGGGGGATTTGAATAAATCCCCCCCTAACCTCTCACACCACCGTGCATACCATTCGGTACACGGCGGTTCTTTAGTTTTCACATACTTGCAGTAAATCTGTGATGATGTTTGTGTTTTCAGCAATACTTGAGCAAACGGGCGCCTCTGCATACTCTCTCTGTTCCACAGATACCATTTGCAGAAGGTCCTCATTATGAAGTCATCTGTCCTTAAATTTATTCTCAATTACATTTATTTCCTAACATCTCCTAAAGTTCAGCCCTTTCCATGACGCTTGCAATCATAACGATACTATGGCATCTGCTAACTTCTCGCCATTCGATGTTACTACGGCTTCATACTCTGTTTTCACAGCTGACGAACCCTCCCCGAATATCACACATTTCTTTCCCTCCATATATCTGCCACATTTACTATATACAGTTCCGTACAGTTATTGGGCTTTAGTCTGTCCAGCAACTTCACCCATATACATAGCCTATATGTGATTTCTGTCCGTCAAACCAGAGGTTTGCCTTCAGCTTCCTTCAGATTTCACCTCACGATGAACACCCTTGCTGTTCGGCTGTATCCTTCCCTCTGTCGAGCGAATTATGGTCTTTCACCCGCTAGAAACGTGGCCGTCGGGCGTACTGAAATTGAGCTACCTAAATGTATGGCAGCTCAGTTGGTAAAAGTTATTTAGTTTTTGTAGGGTCATTCATTATGTAACTCTGCCCTTTTTGGAGAGTAGGCGGAAAGGGTTCGCCTTTCACAATGGTTCTTTCAACACCCGTTTTACCTCCACGCGAACCAACTATTTCGTACTGGCCTGATTTCGGAGCAAACTGCCCCGGTTTGAATTTGTTAGACATGATGTTTCTCCTTTCTTATTATCACACTCTTTGTGCGAGTGCTAATAACAGTATATACCTATATATGTAAAAGGTCAACAGCAATGCACTATATATAGTGCTGATTTCTTAGTTGTCAAGGCATATGTTACACATCGAAAAATATTCTGACAAAATCTAATTTGAACCTTTAAACTTGAACACTGTTTCTGCTGTGTTGTTATATCTTTTTTGTACTTCTATATCTGCTCTATTAACTTTTCTTCACTGATAAGCCTTACGATTATATAGAATTTTGCTGTCCCTTTGTTGCTTCTTTCTACCTTACCATTCTGCCTTGGAGAATAAAGTCTTATACACCTTAATCCTATACTCAAAACCTTTACCGCTTTCTCAAATACACTTCTGCTTTCCGCCTTTTCTTCACCATTTACAAACTCAGAGCCATTATCTACTTGAATTGTTTGTTTAATAAAGCTCATCTGTTTTTCTAGTTCTGGAACATATTTCTTTATTTCATAAGTACTTTTTTCTTTTATCACCTTTCACACTCGTTTCCTACTGTACTCATCTGTCCCTGTAATTTAATAATATCTGACTCCATAACAGAGAAACCTAATACATTCATCTGGTATATAGTTTATATCTGTCTGAACCTTATCTCCTGGGTATTCCCCTTCCATTCTACGATAGCTGGAGAAGCTCTTTTTATATTTATAAACCTTCTTTTATATCCTTTGCCCTGTCTACACATGCTTTCAAAACTTCGTCTATATCCTTGTTTTTAACATCTTACATACACTTCTGCCAAATCCATACTTCCCATTTCGTCTTAACATACGTTTTATCAAATCAAGTTCTGATTCCGTATGTACATAAGAACTATTTTTAGGTCTTCATGAGTTCAAAGCTAGACTTCGTACTCTTTCGTTATATTTTTCAAGTTTCCTATACACAAATTGCCTGTAGGTATGATAATTCCTTGCTACTTTAGTTACTCCATTTTTTAGTGCATATTCGCATAATTTCTAGCTATATTTCATTTCTTCTGTGATGATTTTCATGAAATTCCTACACGACGGTTTTTGGTCGAAACTATTGTATCAAATGTTCTCTCTATTTTTATTTGTTTTTGTCACATATATTTTTAACATTACAATTAACAAAGAAATACAGGAGCTTTCTGCAACTATCGAGCAAGTTCATACCGCTTAAAAAAAATACAGAAAATGCTACAAAGAATATAAAGCTAACCCATTTGACAAGATATTTTGTGAAGAGTGCAAAGCTCAGATTACCCTATCTAAAAATGCCCTTTCAGAGCTTAAAAAATCTTGTTCCACGCTCCCAAATTCAAAGTATATTTTAGCTGAACTTGAAAAGTTACAAGAAAAAAGAATACTATAATGCAAAAATATTCTTCCTCAAGATCGAATATGGAAGAAATTTATATGGACAAGGCGATAGAGAGATAA
>ERZ772960.369-NODE-369-length-41764-cov-4.696420_pt1 | contig 41764 bp, 31 predicted proteins | sample MGYA00580678_ERZ772960 | MGnify/ENA primary metagenome ERZ772960 (study PRJEB29015, sample SAMEA2737930) | human oral metagenome | biome: human oral; feature: human-associated habitat; material: dental | place: China | collected 2059 ... | reverse complement strand
AAGAGTATATGGGTGAAAATTGAGAGGGTGCAGGTTTCGCAGAGGTCTCAATATGTGCACATTCTATCCATGTGGCGAGGCATCTTTTAATGATGTATATTTCTTTATTCTGCACTGTTTGTATGCCGTTTGTTCCAACCAAATTATGCCAAAAGGCCTGTAGGGACATACGGCCCGTACGTCCCTACAGGCGGGATAGAGCGACTGAAACAAAGTTCAATTTTTCTACTTCCATTCATAAGGGAAATAGTAGCCCAGTTCCGAAGGTTGATTATAAGCTACATTTTGTGTGGCAACACTCAGGCGATAGGGGATATCGAGCATTAAACCGGGGTTTCGAATCTCTGTAGGATAAGGCGTAAGATAGATACGCAGCTCTGTATTGTCTTTTGTACGGGTTACGACTTCCTCACGCCAATCACCAAGGAAATCCGCGGAAAGGCAAGGATTCGATTTCGACCAATTATTGAATGCGCACCCTTCAAAATAGGTAAGAGTAAAGAGTTGCTTCCTGTTCCAATCATATTTGTAGACCGTTTCATGATCAAGCAACTCTTGTAAACTGTCTCCATCCCAATAGATGGAGAAATTGATCGACCAGTTTCGGCGGTCGAACCGCCCCACTTTACATCCATCGGTGGCATAAATGTTTCTGTCAGCACTGCTCCAAAGCTCAAATCCAGGATTTAACGGGTCAATATTTGCTGCCAAACAACGGCCTACATCCATTTTACTTTTATTTTGGAAGACCACTTTTCCTGTTGCAGCATCATGCAATTCTACGCCATCGACACGGTTTTCATGACAATCCCAGACAAAAAGTCTGTTCGTATGCGGCTCCGGAACCAGATGTAGGGCATCTCCGTGGCCGAAGTGGGTATTATAGAGTGGCTTTCCGTTATCATCTATTGTCATGGCCCCATATATAACCTCATCTTTTCCGTCTCCATCAATATCAGCAATACGGAGATTATGGTTTCCCTGTCCCATATAGTCCTCATAACCGGGCATGTTGGTGTCGAATACCCATCGACTTGTGAGTTCTTTTCCGTCCCAATCCCATGCAGCAAGAACCGTGCGTGTATAATATCCACGGCAAAAGAGTGCCGAAGGGTGTTTGCCATCGAAATAGCCAACACCAGCAAGAAAACGATCACAGCGATTACCATAGGCGTCGCCCCAATCTTTAATGTTGCCACGAGCAGGCACATAATCTACCGTTTTCAAAGCCTTGCCGGTTGTCCCCTCAAACACTGTCAGATATTCAGGGCCTGAGAGCGGTCGGTCAGCCGGGCGTCCATCTTGATAACACAGTCGGTTTTTATTTGCATCGCCTATCACGCCGCCCGTTCCATCTATTGTTCCGTCTGCGGTCTTACACATCAGTTCGGCTTTACCGTCATTATCGAAGTCGTAGACCATGAACTGCGTATAGTGTGCACCGGATCGTATGTTTGTTCCAAGATTGATACGCCAGAGCCGGGTTCCATCAAGTTTCAGTGCATCTAAATAAGTGGGGCCGGTATAACCATAATGTGAATTATCGTGTGCGTTGCTTGGTTCCCACTTCAAGATAATTTCATATTGCCCGTCTCCATCCAAGTCACCGATAGAGGCATCGTTAGCCGAATAGGTGTAAGACCGCCCATCGGGGGACACTCCGGGTGCAGGTGCCGACAACGGTATTGATAAGTAGCCTTGCGGTGCATAGGGTTTCATGTTGAACGATCCCAACATATTGCCTTGAATATCTTTTAAAATATAGGTTGTGTGTTTATTAGCCTTGTGGTGGTCAACAAAGTAACAGCCCCCATTGATCAGCGGTTGTGGTGTAATAAGATGGTTATTACGATAAACAAAAAAGCTCTTGTCTTTTTTATCGGTTGTCAGCATTCGCCAACTGACGGCAACAGTTGAGTCGGAAAGCGGAAAGGCCACTAAGGCACGTGAGCGAATAGCATCGGTTTGAAGATTTGAAGCATAATGACATTGAGCATGCAGGGAAGCATGTAAAATGATAAACGCGAGAAAGGCAAATAGTGTTTTCATATAACTTTTTATTTTCTTTATGGAATGCAGTTCCATGTTGATGCAAAAATAGAAAATAAAGTTTGTAGTTATTGGTGATATTGTTCGGCATGTACAAATTTCGTTGGTTTCGTACAAATTTCCATGTGATAGGACAAAAATCAAAACTTATAATGCCTCACAAAGTACTATCTTTGCAAAAGAAATACCAAAAACATTACTATCAATGAAAAGATTTGCCTTTAAAATGTATCTAAAACCGGGATGTGAAAATGAGTATGCCAAACGACATGCTGCCATTTGGCCGGAACTGGAAAAGCAATTGGTAGAGAATCAGGGAATAAGTAATTACAGTATTTTTTGGGATAAGGAGACTAATGTGCTCTTTGCTTATCAGGAGTGTTCCAAAGACACAAATTCTCAAGCCGCAGTCGATGCCATCACTCGGAAATGGTGGAATATGATGGCCGACATTATGGTTACAAATAAAGATTACTCGCCGGTGAGTGTTCCGCTTATCGAATTGTTCCATTTATAAAACACTTTGTAGAAATTGTTATTCGTATAAAAACATGAAACCAAAATTAATCTTATCAGCAATGCTGTGGGTTCTTGTATCCTTAAATATAGAGGCCCAGATAGCAGAACCGCTCAGAGATGTCAATAAGGTTGTAGACAACACTTACGATAGTTTGACAATAGCCATGACCGCACGCCCCGTCCCCGGGGCAAGTCGCAAAGAGAAGAAGCCCGTTTTATTCCTTGTAGGCAATTCTACCATGCGCAATGGAACCCTTGGCAATGGCAATAACGGGCAATGGGGGTGGGGATACTATTTCCAGAAGTATTTTGATGAGAATAAAATCAGCGTGGAGAATCAAGCACTTGGCGGAATGTCAAGTCGAACCTTCTATACGAAACTATGGGCTCCAGTTCGGGATGCTATCCGGCCTGGTGATTGGGTAATTATTTCTATTGGGCATAATGACAATGGTCCTTATGACAGAGGCAGGGCGCGTGCGAGTATTCCCGGTGTGGGAAAAGATTCTCTAAACGTAACCATTAAGGAAACAGGCGAAAAAGAAACCGTATACACGTATGGGGAATACATGCGCAGATATATTCGCGAGACACGTGCCCGAGGTGGACAAGCTGTATTGATGTCGCTTACTCCCCGTGACGCCTACGATGACAAAACCGGAAAGATTGTTATAAAAGAACACAGTCGCTGGCTTATGCAAGTGGCGGCCGAAGAGGGTGTGCCGTTCATTGATTTGAATGAACTTTCAGGTGCAAAACTTGACGGTTACAGCAAATGGAAAGAGAAATATCACTTCTATGGCGACCATATCCATACCAGTGCCTTCGGTGCCAAGATGAATGCTCGTTGTGCAGCAGAGGGGATTGCTTGTAGTCCAAATCCCATGTTAATTCCTCTCCAACAAATGATGTTACCCTTGGCTTTACCCATATATCAAGTAAAGCGTGAAGCTGGCAAACCTATGGTTTGGATTACCGGTGACTCTACGGTAAAGAATGAAGATAAGAACAAAGAAGGCATGTGGGGGTGGGGTGCTTTTGCCAATATGATTTTTGATAAAAGGAAAATACAATGGTATAATGCTGCTCAGGCAGGACGCTCCACGCGAACCTATTTAAACGAAGGGCGTTGGGAGAGAGTCTATAATTCCTTACAGCCGGGTGATTTCGTTTTAATTCAATTTGGACACAATGACATTGGTAGTATCAATAAGGAAAAAGCACGTGGGGTTATAGCCTCATCGGCAGATACCTGCCATGTATATCGAAACGAAAACGATGGTAAGTATGAATTAGTTTACAGCTTTGGTTGGTATCTTAAGAAGTTTATCGATGATGTGAGAGAGAAGGGAGCAATACCAATTCTCATATCATTAACCCCACGAAACGAGTGGGTTGACCATAAGATAGAACGGCGAAATGATACTTATGGAAAATGGTATCGTGATATTGTCAAAGAAACGGGTGTTGACTTTGTCGATTTGCATAATATCACAGCTGACTGGCTTGATAAACATTGCGGAAGTAAGGAAAAATCTTCAAAGTATTTCAAACACGACCATACCCATAGTAGCATGAAAGGTGCCTATCTGAATGCAAAGAACATAGCAAAAGGCTTGAGAGCGGAAAGCTGTAGTCTTGCAAGATATCTCAAATAAGAGAGTAAATCGTATGATTTTACCTAAATCCGTACATTTATCTCATATATTAATATGTTGTCTCCGTTAATTTTGTAGCTAACAACCTAAACAAGAATAAAATGAACAGAAAACAACTACAAACAAATCACCTTGATAAATCTTGAAACTCAAATGTCAAGAATTGCAAATCAATTAACCTTTAATATCATATGAATAATAGGAAGCTCATAAAAGGAACATTACTGCCAATAGCTGTGGCATGTTCGGCCTTAACTTTCAGTCCGTTGAGTATGTTACAAGCGAAAGCTGCTGTAGGTAGTCTACAGCAAACCTCCAGTATTCGTGGAACCATTGTTGATGAGGATGGCGAACCCATTATTGGAGCAACGGTTCTTGTTGTAAATGGCGGAAAGACACAAGGTACCGTCTCTGATTTCAATGGTACATTTGTAATTAATGTAAAGCCAGGGACAAAGTTGAAAATTACTTTCATCGGCTTGAAAGATGAAATCATTGAGGCCAAAAATGGAATGAAAGTAGTAATGAAGTCTGACGGTGCTGTGAATCTAAAGGCTGTGGAAGTCGTAGCCTACGGTGTACAGAAAAAAGTTACTGTCACCGGTGCGCTTTCATCTGTTAAGGGAGAGGATCTTGTAAGAACTCCTGTTTCATCCGTGAACAATATTCTTGCAGGTCAGCTTTCAGGTGTCACAACAGTACAGTATTCAGGCGAGCCTGGCTCAGATGCAGCTACAGTGTTTGTCCGAGGTCAAGGAACATGGGCTGATTCAGCACCACTTATTCAGGTTGATGGTGTTGAACGTTCAATGGGTGATATTGATCCTGAAGATATAGAAAGTATTACAGTACTGAAAGATGCTTCTGCAACAGCAGTATTCGGTGTTCGTGGTGCTAACGGTGTCGTATTGATAACCACAAAACGCGGGCAGGAAGGTAACACAAGAATTGATCTCTCGTCATCGTTCTCCATTTTGCAGCCAACCAAAATGCTTGAACAAGCAAACTCTTATGAGTATGGTAAGTTCTTTAATCAGATGCAACGAAATGACTTTGATTTTTCATCGGGTGAACCTTTCACACCGATGTTCTCAGATGTACTTCTCGAGAAATTCAAAGACGGCAGTGATCCTATTCGCTTTCCCAACATGCGTTGGAGCGACTATATTATGAAAAAATCCACCATGCAGACAAAGCACAATATTAATATCAGTGGTGGAACAAAATCAATGCGTTTCTTCATTTCTGCCGGTTTCATGACTCAAGGCGGTCTTTTCAAGGAGTTTATCGATGATTTTCATTATGACTATCGTTACGACCGTTTCAATTATCGAACGAATCTTGACTTAGATGTTACTCCGACGACCACACTGTCATTTAATGTGGCCGGCAACGTGAGTAATTCCCAGAAGCCTCATACCAGTATGGGAGCCTCGGGCATGATTATGGAAATGACACAGTCTACTCCGTTCTCAAGTCCGGGTATCATAGGTGGTCGTCAGGTCATTACAACAACAGACTACACAGACGGTATCACCCTTCCATTTGTAGGTGGTAATGCTATGACTTATTACAACAATGCTGGTTGGGGCGGTTTTTATCATTATAACGACAACAAACTGCAGATGGACCTTCTTTTACAGCAGAAACTTAGTTTCTTAACCAAGGGATTACTTTTCAAAGTAAAAGGTTCTTATAACAGTTTGTTCGCCGTTACCAAAGGAGCCACAGTCGGTCGTGCCACTTATTTTCCTGTTATTCAAGACAATGGTTCGATAGCTTACCGAAAGGCTGGTGAAAACACCCCTCCCTCGTATGAAGAATCTACAGGTAAAGCTCGTGATTGGTATTTTGAGACCTCTCTGAGTTACAATCGTAGTTTCGGTTTGCACACGGTCAGTGGGCTTCTTCTCTATAACCAAAGCAAGACCTATTATCCAGGTAGCTATTCGGATATTCCGCGCGGATATGTCGGATTGGTAGGTCGTACAACCTACGATTGGAATAATCGCTACATGGCTGAGTTCAATATCGGCTACAATGGTTCGGAGAATTTCCATCCCGACCGTCGTTTTGGCATCTTTCCCGCAGGTTCGGTAGGTTGGGTTGCCAGTGACGAAGCATTTTTCAAACCTTTAAGGCGTGTGGTCTCATTCTTAAAATTTCGTGCATCATGGGGTTTAGTTGGCAATGATAAGATTGGTGGCAGCCGTTTTATGTACCTTTCTGACCCTTATATCGTTAATAACGGGAATATGGCAGCTCGTTCGGGTTGGGCCTATAACTATGGTATCGAGAACTCAAAACTTTACAGTGGAGCCTATGAAAAGAGCAAGAATAATCCAGATGTAACATGGGAAAAGGCTTTTAAGCAAGACTATGGTGTTGATATCAATTTCTTGAACGACCGCCTTCGTGCTTCTTTCGATTACTATAAAGAACATCGTACCGACATTTTGCTAAGTGACTTTACCGCTCCTGATCTGGTAGGCTTCAATATGCCTTATTCAAACCTTGGCATTGTTGACAGCTGGGGGTGGGAAGTGTCATTGAAATGGAATGATAAAATAAATAAAAATTTCCGCTACTGGGCTACGTTGAACCTTTCGAACAACAGGAATAAAATCATTGAAAAGAAAGAGGCTCCTTTCAATAATATGTATCAGTATGAAAAGAACCACCGCATTGGTGCCCGCTACATGTATAAGTTCTTCCGCTTTTATGATGCCGACACTCCACGTCTATATGAAGAAACATTCGGGGCACCTTTCCCAAAACAACTTGTAGACTTGAAAGATGGTGACGCTGTTTTTGTGGATCTCGACCGTAATGGTGTTATTGACGGTAATGATAAAACCCGTGAACTCGGATATACCGACGACCCGGAATACATGGCTGGTTTGAGTTTTGGATTCTCTTACAAGGATATTGAGTTCAGTTCGCAGTGGACAGGTGCATGGAATGTTTCTCGTATTATCAGCGATGTGTTCCGCTATCCGTTCATCGACCGCACGACAAAAGATCGTGGTGGGCTACTGAAATATCACCTTGACAACACATGGAATCCTGAAAATCCGGGCCAGAACTATGAGTACCCTCGCGCTTCATGGAGTCATGGTGATGTAAACAACTATCAAGACTGCAGCCTTTATGAGAAAGATGCCAAGTATCTCCGACTGAAGACATTGATGATAGCCTATAATATGCACTTCACTTTCCTCAAAAAGTTGGGGGTGACCCGTGCACAGATGGCATTGAGCGGCTACAATCTGCTTACATTCACTCCTTATATTTGGGGCGATCCCGAAACTCGTGCGAGTGTATCTCCTTCTTATCCTCTTCAGAAAACCTATACTATAAGCTTGAAACTTAATTTTTAATGCACTATGATTTTGAAACTTAAACATATCTTGGGTGTGGCCCTAATCCTTTTAGGATTGGTTTCCTGCACTGATACCGTAAAGTTTGGTGATGCCTTTTTAGAGAAGGCACCCGGCGGGACTGTTACTGCTGATACCGTTTTCAGCAATCCAGAATATACACGCCAGTTCTTGGCGGGTATCTATTCGAAGATGTACTATAACCTTCCGACACTTTCTACCAACAATGCTCCGCAATGTCTTAATTATTGGAAAGGTATGCCCGATGCACTTGGTGATGATTTTCAGCTACTTTTCAATAATACTATTGTATTCAGTAAATATTATAATGGTTCTTTGACATCGGAAATAGATGGTAGGAAAAACGGTAATATCTATCCTTTCACCAATGAGTTTATTTGGGAAAATGTACGCCACTGTTGGGTAATCATCGAGAATATAGACAAGGTGCCGGGTATGGAAAATGATGAAAAGGCTCGTATCAAGGACGAAGCACGCTGTCTACTGGCTTACACCTATTTCATAACCTTTCGTTGGTATGGAGGTTTACCCCTTGTGTATAACTCCTACACCGGATCTGAAAGCAGCTACGATTTGCCCCGTCAAAGTGTAGAGGCGACAGTAAACTATATGACCAATCTTTTAGATGTGGTCATTAATAGCAATCATCTGCCTTGGGCGTATACCGGTTCAGAGGCCGCTGCCGAAACCGGGCACTGGACGAAGGCTGGTGCGATGGCCTTGAAATGCAAGATACTTGCCTTTGCTGCTTCCCCGCTTTTTAATGATTCGAAGTCTTATTTTGCTGGCAAATATACTACCGATAAAGATGACTGTGCTTGGTATGGCGGCTATAAACCCGAATTGTGGCAGAAACTTAAGAATGCTTGTGCGGACTTTTTTGCCCAAATGAATTCCAATGGGCATTACCATTTAGTGCAGCCATTGGGAACTACTCAGGAAGATTATCGCTACGCTTTTCGTAGTGGCTATATTCAAGAGAATAGCCCAGAGATACTGCATAGTATCCGTGTCAGTAATAAGGCTCATTATAATGACTATCTCTGGTACTTTTTGGGTTGGGGGAATAGTGCCAATGGCAGCGGTGGAAATGACCGTTACTCCTATTGTCCGACACAGGAATATGTAGAAATGTTCCCTTGGGCTGATGGGAGGCCTTTCGATTGGGAAAAGACAAAACGTGAGCATAAACTCAGTAAGATGTTTATTGACGGTGATACAGTTAGAGGTCAGCAACTATTGCAAAATATTACCTATACCAGAGACCCACGCCTTTACGAAACTGTTATGGTGAATGGAGATCGCCAAAGTCTTAACTGGGGAGATGGTAAAGCCTATGGAGCGAATTGGGAAATGTGGGTAGGCGGGACACAGGTTGGACAGGCCTCAAAAACCAATTCGGGTAAATACGGTACAGGCTATCGCATGCTGAAATATATTGTAGGTGAGTGCTTCCGTCGTAAATATCCACAATGGAATGCCATTATATTGAGCGATATCTACTTACTTTATGCAGAGGCCTTGTTGCAAGCCGACGGTAATCATACGGAAGCTATCAAACTGGTTGATGCCGTGCGTGCTCGTGTCGGACTGAAAGGGCTTGTTGAATGTAATCCTGACAAACAGCTTCTTACCAACAAGGAAAACCTGCTTGCGGAAATCATGCGTGAGCGTGCTTGCGACCTTGCCTTTCAGAATGAACGTTATTTTGATATGATTCGTTATAAACGTGCCGATTTGTTCGAGCGTCCACTCCACGGACTTCGTATCTATCGCCTTGTACGAGACGGAAGGAATTGGAAACGTGAAGAGAGTCAATGGTATAATAAATCGTTTAACAAGAAACTTAGAGAGACCGATCCAAACTTCTACGAACCATCTTATTTTGATTTTGAGCGTTTCCAAATTACAACCGGTGCTCGCTACTGGTGGAGTAATGGATTTGATCCGAAATGGTATCTACAGCCATTCCCTATTTCTGAAATTAATAAGAAGTACGGATTGGTGCAAAATGCAGGTTGGTAATCTTAGTAAGCTAATCGAAAAGAAAATAGATGATTATGAACAAAATACAGATAATTGTGTTTTCCTTACTGGTCGGGCTCACGTTTCCGGCTGCGGCACAAGGGAACAAAGTAGAGAAGAAAGATAAATTCTTCGGACAAACAATTGATGTGGGGGCCGATAAAGAACTGACACGTGAAGAGTCGACAGCTGCTGTCTCTGTGATAACATCACAAGATTTCGATCACCGCAGTGCCAAAAATATCGGAAACAGTATTCTTGGACAAGGAAACGGTCTGGTTTCTTTGCAAAACAATAGCCGGGTTGCTTTGCAGAATCCAACATTCTACGTGCGTGGGCTTCAAACATTGAATAGGATGAATGCACCTCTCATACTTGTCGATGGAATCGAACGTGACATCACTTCTATCACTGTCGAAGAAGTCGAAAGCGTCAGTGTCCTTAAAGATGCTGCCGCTGTTGCACTCTACGGTTACAAGGGAACAAATGGTGCAATCCTTATTACAACAAAACGAGGCAAATACAATTCGCGTACTATCAAATTTACTTATGACCATCTTTTCAATTCTTTGGTAAAGAAGCCCCGGTTTGTTGATGCCTATACCTATGGTAGAGCTATTAATGAGGCTCGCCAGAATGATGGTCTTACGCCGCGCTATAATAATAAGGAACTTGACGCTTTGCGTACTGGGACTCTGCCCTATCTTTATCCTAACATAAACTGGGTAGATGAGACATTCCGTAATCAATTCATGACGAATAAGTATAACTTGGTATTCCGTGGTGGAGGGAAGAGTTTTCGCTATTACACGATGCTTGACCTTATCTCAGACAAAGGATACATAAAGAATCCCCATGAGAATGACGGCTACTCGACGCAAGATAAATATGTGAAAGGAAATCTGCGTATGAATCTTGATATCAATCTGACACCTACCACAGACATACGTGTCAACTTACTCGGCATACTACAAGAAACATCACAGCCTGGAAAACAGGCCGATTTATGGTCCATGGTTTATTCATTGCCAGCGGCTGCATTCCCGATAAAAGACGAACACGGCGTATGGGCCGGCAGCGATACTTGGTCAGGAACCATCAATCCTGTGGCACAAAGCATTGGAGCAGCCTACTATAAGAATCATTCACGCTCACTGTTCTTTGATGTGACAGTCAAACAGAATCTTTCTTCTTGGCTCAAAGGACTTTCTGCTGTAGCTCGTGTAGGTTATGATAATACTTCCAATGTCTACGAAAACCATAGCAAAACGTACGTTTACAGTGTAAATGCACCTTCATGGGCCGATAGTGATACCGAACCTACGGTGAAGAAAGCCACTTATGGAACTGACAGCCCCATGGGAGAAGGAGCTGCTGTGAATGCATATTCCCGTCGATTACACTTTGATGGAGGCTTTGACTACGAACAAACATTTGGACTTCACAGCTTATTCTCGCAATTGAAGTGGGACTATGAATATGAAGATCCTGAGGGACTCAACAACACGCTGTATAGACAGGACGTCACATGGTGGACGCATTATGGTTATAACAACCGCTATTTTGCCGACCTTGCACTTGTGGAGAGTGGCAGCAGTCGATTGGCACCCGGAACAAAATGGGCTTTTTCGCCTACGCTTTCAGCGGCGTGGGTCATCTCTAAGGAACATTTCATGCAGCATATTGGCTGGTTGAACTTTCTGAAACTGCGTGCTTCGGCTGGTATTATTAATGCCGACTATCTGCCGGGCGACAATGAATGGACCTACTATGCACAGCAGTATGCCACCAGTGGTGTTACTTATCCTTTCGATAGCGGTTGGAATTCTGAGTTCGGTCGCACTTATCTCGGTCGTATGGCCACAGCTAATCCGAGCCATGAGAAGGCCTATAAGTATAATATTGGTATAGATGCTAAACTTTTGGGTGGCCTTGACGTCACGATTGACCTATGGAAACAGCATCGCACTTCCATTTGGGTCTCGTCGGCAGGCAAATATTCGGCGGTTCTCGGTATGGATGCCCCTTATGAGAACGCCGGTGTTGTTGACAGTCATGGTTTGGAACTTGGCCTTGACTATAACAAGCGGTTAGGACATGTAATTTTCAATGCGGGTGGCAACTTCATGTTTACCAAAAACAAAATCAAAGACATACTCGAAGAGCCTCGCTTGTATAAAAATCTCATACAGACAGGAAATCCCTATACACAGATTTATGGACTTGAGGCAATAGGATTCTTCAAAGACGAGGCTGACATCGCAGCAAGTCCTGTGCAGACATTCTCCATAGTGAAGCCGGGTGATGTCAAATACCGTGACGTGAATGGTGATAATGTCATCGACTCCAATGACAAAGTTGCTATCGGACACAGTACCACGGCACCCGAAATCTATTATAATTTCCACCTTGGAGCCGAGTGGAAAGGCCTGGGCTTTTATGCTTTGTTTCAAGGAACGGGCAATTACAGTGCTATCCTTAATACCAAGAGCATGTACTGGCCGCTCGTGGGAAACACAACCATATCACAGTATGCGTATGATAATCGCTGGACAGAAGCCACAGCTGCAACAGCAATGTTCCCACGTTTAAGCAGTCAAAGCAATGCTAACAACTATCAGACTTCTACCTTGTGGTTGGCAGACCGCTCTTTCTTGAAGCTGCGTAACATCGAGGTTTACTACAATCTTCCCCAATCGCTTCTCGCGAAGACGAAGGTTGTCAATGGTGCAAAGCTTTATATACGCGGAGTGGACCTGTTATGCTTCAGTCATCTCGAAAAGAGCGATCCCGAGGCCTATGGAGTCATGCCACTCACCAAGAGTATTGCTGTGGGTTTGAGCGTTATTTTCTAATCAAAACAAGAAAGAACTATGAAAATCAATAAATTATTCCAAGGTGCTTTGATCGTATTAGCGTTGGCTTCATGCAACGACAAGATGAACTACAACGAGTACAACATCTACGGTAAAGACTATATCACGAAGAACTTCCACAACGTTGGTGGCTTCATGACCGACATCTACAACACGGTCGACTACGACTTTGGGAACTATTCGGGTGGTGCCATGCAAGCTTCGGCCACTGATGAGAGCGTCTACAGCAAGCTGGGTAACAGCATTGAAGACTTCTACAACGGCGCATGGAGTGCCACGAATGCCAAGGGAAGTGTGTGGAACAGCATGTATGCGGGCATCAAAACATGCAACCACGTGCTTGGACAAATGCAGGGACTCAACTTTGAAGAGTTGAAACTCAACGCCGATTACGGTGCTCAGATGCACCGTTATGAGAATTACAAGTATGAATGTCGCTTCATGCGAGCCTATTTCTATTTTGCCTTAGTGCGCCAATATGGTGGCGTACCCCTTGTGACAAGCGAGCTTCCGGCCAAGGTTGTCAATACGTTGAGCCGCAACTCTTCCGACGAAGTCTTTGATTTCATCATCAAAGAGTGTAACGACATTCAAGACAAAATCGTTGCCGACTACAGCAATCTCGGTCAATTCTCTACGGGAACCGAAGAGTCGGGACGTGCCGACCGCCTTGCCGTTCTGGCCTTGAAAGCACGTGCGGCCCTCTATTGGGCAAGTCCGCTCTTCAACACGTCGAACGATCGTGAGCGCTATCAAGACGCTGCACGCTACACCAAAGAGCTGCTCGATGCCGCTGAAGCACGTGGCAAGGGACTCACGGCACATTACAATGACCTCTGGGCAGCCAAGAGTTTCAACACGCCCACCATTGCCAAGGAAATCATCTTCGGCCGACGTTACTTCAAGAACCCCACCGGCGACAATCTTGTTGAGTCCAACAACTATCCCGTAGGTATTGAAGGAGGAAGCGGTGGTAACTGTCCCACCCAAAACCTTGTAGATGCTTACGACATGAAGACCACAGGCCTGTCCATCAACGAGACCGGTTCGGGCTACGATGCTGCCCATCCTTATAAAGACCGCGACCCACGCCTTACGGCAACCGTGGCCGTCAATGGTGATCAATGGCCCACGTATTCCGGAGCCACACCGCTTGAAACGTTCCAAGGCGGAGTAAACGGAGAACCGCTTATGGGTGCAACACCCACGGGATATTACTTGAAGAAGTTCTGCAACGGAGCCATTTCGCTGGCCGGAAACGGTAAGGTGAAAGAGTCGTTCCACACGTGGCTCACGTTCCGTATGGGTGAATTTTATCTCAACTATGCCGAGGCCGTGTTCAAATACCTGGGAAGTGCCGATGCCACGACAGCCGAATTCCCCATGTCGGCCCGTGAGGCAGCCAACAAGACCCGCCGACGTGTGGGCATGCCCGACCTCAGTAGTAGCGGAGACTTCTGGACACGGCTGTGTAACGAGCGTTTTGTTGAGCTGGCATTCGAGGGGCATCGCTTCTGGGACGTGCGTCGTTGGAAAGAGGCCGACCGTTATTTCAAGGAAATCTATGAAATGAAGCTCGCCAAAGACAGCGATGGGAACATCAGTTACACGCGCCGAAAGGTGGAACGCGGGTGGGATGACCGGATGTATCTCTTTCCCATTCCCCAGACCGAGCGCATGAAGAACGGTAACCTCTTGCAGAATCCGGGCTGGTAAAAGGGAGTTGAGGGTCACAGAAACGTCACTTGTGCCCCACGCCTCCTAGGATGAGCGAATTCCCACCGCGGTGGGAAATTAGTGCCACCGTGTTGGGAAATATTTCCCACCGCGGTGAAAAATATTTTTCACCGCGGTGGGAATTCGCTAACTCCTATATCCGTCCCCTACAACTATAGCTTTTCACGAACAAATATCCTATAACATGAATCTACACCTTTACACAATGAAAAAACTTCTATGCCTCGTTGTCGCACTGCTGGCCTGCACTTCGGGCCTGAAAGCACAAAACAAATCGCGCGGTTTATGGGCCTCGCTCAGTGAAGGAAAGCAGAAAAAAGTCTTCGTCAGTTGGCGAATGCGTAAGACCGACGACGTTTTCAAAACCACTTACAAGCTGTATGCCGACGAAAAACTCGTGGCCACACTCAAAGACCGAACCAATGTGATCCTTCCACTTTCCTACAAAAACGCGACTTTCAGGCTCGAGGTGCTTGACAAACAATCGAAGCTCATCGATTCACAAGGCGGTGTCAGCTGTGATCCTACGTTCTATCATAATATCAAGCTGAACCATCCTGCCGACGTGATATGGAGTGATGGATCGACGATTACGTACACACCAAATGATTGTTCGGCCTACGACATGGACGGCGACGGTGAACAAGAGATCATTTTGAAATGGGCTCCGTCGAATTCGGGGGCCGATTTGAAAGCCACGGCACCTGCCATACTCGACTGCTATAAGCTCGACGGCACGCAGATGTGGCGCATCAACTTCGGACCTAACGTGCTGGCCGGCTGCAGATTCACCTTCCTTTGCTACGATTTCGATGGAGATGGCAAGGGAGAAATCATCGTGAAGACGGCGCAGGGCAGCCAAGATGCAACAGGAAATTACCTCCATACCGGTCCTGCTGCTACAGCCGACCACTCACTTTCAAGCATCAACGCTGCCGGAGTCGTCACCAACGGCGGCCAAGAGTGGCTCACTTGTTTCGATGGTGTGACGGGCAAGGAGTTGGCCACCATAGATTATTGGCCCTTGTTTGACGTTCGAAGCAATTGGGACGACCGGCCCGGACGGAAAGACGGGGCCACCTACGGGCATCGGGGTAATTGGTTCAAGGGCTGCGTAGCATTCCTCAACGTCGAAGGGAAAGCAAGACCGTGCGCCGTCACCGTACGGGGAATCTACACCTACAGCTATGCTGCAGCCTACACGTGGGACGGTCATCAACTGAAAACGCTTTGGCGGCACACGTCCGACGTGCCCGGACAGGGCATTTACGGCGAGGGAGCGCACAGCCTCACCACGGGTGACATGGATGGTGATGGCTTTGACGAAATCATGGTGGGTACAGCAGCACTCGACGACGATGGTTCTTTGCTTTGGCGCACCGGTCTTGCACACGGCGACGCCACGCATCTGGGCGACTTTGACCCTTCCAATCCCGGACTTGAGGTGTTCACCATCACCGAATACGGAACAGTGGCCTACGATGCTGCCCTCATCGACGCCAAGACGGGTCGTATCATGCGCGGTTTCAGTCAGACGGGCGGCGACACGGGCCGCGGAATGCCCCTCGATTGCGATAGTACGTACGCAGGCTCGGAGATGATGTATTGGGGCAACCCGAATCTCATCGCTTGCGACGGCACGGAAATCGGCCCATGGCGCGTGGGAGGTGCAAAGAACTCGTCTATCAACTACCGCATTTACTGGGACGGTGACTTGCTCGATGAATATCATGACCGTGCACATATTGACAAATGGAACTCAGACACCAAGACATGGGACCGCATGACCACGCTTTATGCCAATGGTTATGGTGCAAACAGCATCAACGGTACGAAGTATAACCCCAATCTGCAATGCGATCTCTATGGCGATTGGCGCGAAGAGGCCGTCTATTGGGCACAGCACGAGGGCGACTATTATTTGGTTTCTTTCACATCTACGCGCGAAAGTCAATATAAACTGCCGTGGCTGCGTGACGATCACGTCTACGACATGGCCGTGACATGGCAAAACTGCGGATACAACCAGCCTCCTCACCTCGGTTATAGTCCTGTAGAATACTACAAGGCACTCAAAGACAATCCTGCAACGGCCATCATAAAGCCTTTGAAAACAGCTTCCGACCACGTTCGGACCATATACAACCTCGGTGGGGTGAAGCTAAATGACAACCGTGTTGCGCCGGGTATATATATCATTGACGGCAAGAAAGTTGCCGTGAAGTAGGAACGCACGGCTCGTGCGTCCGCTTTGCGCGAGGCTCGCAAACAGGAATTATGGAAGGGACGCACGAACCGTGCGTCCCTACATGCACTCGCACAGCTTACCATCTCAACCATTTTGCACATTAATATAGCCATGACAAGCATGTAGGGACGCACGGCTCGTGCGTCCGCTCCATTGTGAATGTAAGTTAATATACATTGGTTCGTGCGTCCGCGCAAGATGAATGGCAAGCAAATAGCGTGGTTGTTGAAACGAATGCACGCAGCGTTTTGAGCGGACGTACGGACCGTGCGTCCCTACATGCACTCGCGCAGCTTGACATCTCAACCATTTTGCGCATCAATATAGCCATGACAAGCATGTAGGGACGCACGGCTCGTGCGTCCGCTCCGTTGTGAATGTAAGTCAATATACATTGGTCCGTGCGTCCGCGCAAGATGAATGGCAAGCAAATAGCATGGTTGTTGAAGCGAATGCACGCAGCGTTTTGCGCGGACGCACGAGCCGTGCGTCCCTACATGCCTCTTGCTTACAAATCATCTTAATAATAGGACTAATCCTAAAGGTCAAAGTTCAAGGTTCAAAGTTCAATGTTTGCCAATCCTAAAGGTCAAAGTTCAAAATTCAATGTTCAAAGTCAAAGTCCCTATATGCTTGTCATGGTCATATTGATGCATAAAATGGTTGGAGGGACGAGCTATGCGGCCGTATTTATTCAGCCTTTCACGATTTTTTGCAGGCCGGGAACATCAATAAGGACAATCTCTTTCTCGCGAACGAAAATCAAATTGTCGCGTTCCAGTTCGTTAAGCGTGCGTATCAAAGAACTCTTCTGAATGGCAAACACATCGGCAAGTTGCTTTCTTGACAAATGAAGCACGACCGAACGGCTATGCACACTCCGTACCCTTCGAAGCAGAAAAGCGGCAATTTTCTCTTTGACGGAGGCCGTATGCAGCATTCGTATCTTGTTCATCAGAAAGAAATTGATATGCGACAGAATACCAAGGAAGTTGGCCCTGACCTGCTCGTTGCGCCCGATCAGCATGGAAAAATGGCTTTTCGACATGCTGAAAAACACGCTTTCTTCCACGACTTTCACTTCGACGGGCATGCGGTTGTCGTCAGAAAACACGAAAGCCGGGGCCAAGATGGTACCCGGTTTCAGCAGGTCGACCATCAGACACTTGCCTTTTGGCGTGGTCATCTTGGCAGAGACCCGCCCTTCGAGCACCATGACCATCTCGCGAAGCGGCTCGTTTGCTGACAGGAAAACGGTCTTGGCAGGCACTTTCCTGATGCTGTAGGGCAGCTTTTCCAACTGACGTTCGATGGCGTTTGCCGTCAAACCGGCGAAAAGTGCAGTTGTTTCGAGTTGCGAGAAGATTGTTTTTTCCATGTATATCGCGCGCTTTCGATTGCAAATATACGTACTTTCGAGCAACTGCGATATACCTATTTCTATGTATTTTCAGCCCTTTCGCAGGACAGGCGGGCCTTTTCGGGGGTGTGGGGACGCACGGTTTGTGCGTCGGCTCAATGTTTATCTGTGTTCAGGTCTACCAGAATTTCTTGTGTGCCTTGTCGTATTTGAAGCCGGCAGCAGCCAGTTTTTTCTCCAGTTCTGCGCGGTCGATGTTCATATCGTCGCACAGTTCGTCGAGTGAATGGTAGTTGTCGCGCAGCAACGTGTTGACGGCACTGAACAGCATCATGGGGTCGTTGGGTAGTTTATCCATTTCTAAAAGTTATTCGTCATGTAGGTTTCTATCTGCAAAAGTGACATGAAGAGCCGAACGGCAGGCATTCAGCATTCAAAATGACGGCCGCTATCCACAAAGGCCTTACACTTCGTGCTGCTTCACGTTCATTCTGGCCTCTACGACATTGACGACATAGTCGCCGAGTCGCTCACATTCCTGAATAATATCCATGTACATCGTACCGATGGTATAGGTGTAAGTATGTGAATTCACGTCATTGATGTTCTGCGTCTTCAGTTGATTGCGGTAGTTGTTGATTTCGTTTTCGATGTTGAACGAGCGGTTCACGTCGATAGCTTCACGGCTATGGCTGAACATATAGTTCATTTGTTCGAGCGCATTGTTGGTGAGTTCGAACATCTGATGCATGTGTTCGTATTGCTGTTCGGTGAAGTCTTCCTTGCCAGAGAACCGCCGGTTGATGGTACGGGCCATGTTGAAGCAACTGTCGCCGATGCTTTCTATCTCGCTGATTTCGCGGAGCATGGCACGAATCTTGGCCTTAGTCTCATCGCTCAGATGCGAATCACTCACCTCGTTGAGGTAGTTTGCGATTTCAATCTCCATGTTGTCGCTGATGCCCTCATACTTTTCGATGCGGTTATACGTCTTCAGGAACGCCTTTTCTTCCTTCTCCATGAGCAGACTGCGCACCATTCCGAACATTCGTTGTATGCGTTCTGCGAAGCTGGATATCTCTTTTTGCGCCTCAAGCACGGAGAGTTCGGGGGTCTTCATGATACCGGTCTGAATGAAATGCAGGCGGAATTCGTCTTCATCGGCTTGTTTTTTGGGTTTGATGACATAGCATACTATCTTTTCAATCTGCTTGATGAAACCCACCAAAACCGCCGTGTTCAAGACGTTGAATGTCGTATGGAACGTCGCTAACACAAAGCTCAATTTAGCCGTATTGGCTAAAAAAGCAGGGTTGTCCTTGGTCATAAACTCGTCAAAACCAACGAAACCGCAAACCATATTGACAAAGGGTTTGAAGATAATCAGCACCCAAACGACACCGAACACATTGAAGAACATGTGGGCAAAGGCTGCTCTTCGGGCCTGAGTGTTGGCTGTCAAGGCAGCAATATTCGATGTAACGGTTGTTCCGATGTTCTCTCCCATCACCAAAGCGATGCCTTGATAGATGGGCAAAACGCCGTTTGAACAAAGTATCATCGTTATGGCCATGATGGCAGCCGAGCTTTGAACGCACATTGTAAGAATGCTTCCGATGATCAAAAACACCAAGGTTGTGACGAAACTGTCGGGATCGAAGGAAGAAAAAAAGTCGAGAACGGGTTGGTTATGCGCCAAGTCCATGTCGATGCCTGCCTGCCGAAGCGTTCCCAATCCAAGGAACATGAAAGAGACACCAAAGATGAAATCGCCGATGATTTTGCGCTTTTTGGAATAGATAAGAATGATGGCAAAGAAGAAAGCCGGCCAAACAAAGTCGGTGATATTGAAGGAAAAGCCGGCACTCATAATCCATGCTGTGAGCGTGGTTCCGATGTTTGCGCCCATGATTACAGAGATAGCCTGTGCCAAAGTGAGCAATCCTGCGTTGACAAACGACACAGTCATCACCGTTGTTGCAGTGGAACTCTGCACCGCTGCCGTGATGAATGTACCCGTAAGAATGCCTGTGAAGCGGTTGGTTGTCATTGCTCCGAGCACGTGGCGCAGCTGAGGTCCGGCCATTTTCTGCAAACTGTCGCTCATTGATTTCATACCGAACATCAGCAATGCAAGTGCACCTATGAGCTTAAAAATAATCCAAATCGACATATTTTCACTGAATTTGTAAGGTCAGAATGTTGTAAAAGTACAAAATTTTTCATACCTTTGAACGGCTTGATGCGCATCACTGCCACGCAAGCCATTGATATTATACATCATTATTATGTAAATCATATGAAACAAGTCGTACAAATACGTTGCAAAAATAATAAAAAAACCGAGAAAGTTGCTATCGGAAGCACACTTTCTGAAGTTTTTTCGCAATTTAATCTCACGATGCCTTTCGGACCCATCTGCGCCAAAGTGAACAACAAGGTGGAAGGGATGCACTATCGGGTCTACCACAGTAAGGACGTTGAATTCCTCGATATGCATGCCCCATCGGCCTCGCGCAACTACACACGCACGCTGTTCTTCGTGCTCTGCAAGGCTGTTCACGACCTCTATCCCAAGAGTATGGTCGTCATCGACATACCGGTTTCCAACGGCTACTACGTCAATCTGCAGATTGGTCATGCCGTGGAAGCGGAAGATGCTGAGCGCATTCGCAACCGAATGCAAGAGATTATCGACGCCAAGATGCCTGTGAAACGCTTTGAAGTGCCGGCAGAACAGGCCATAAAAATGTTTCGTGACCGGGGCGATGAGGCCAAGGCTAAGCTCTTGGAAAGCGCAGGAAAGCTTTATACTACCTATTATGAAATCGACGATTACGTGGACTTCTACTATGGATCGCTGCTCACCAACACGCGAGGGCTTTATCTCTTCGGCCTCGAAAAATATTATGACGGCCTGCTGTTGCGCATTCCTTCGCTCGACAATCCGGCCGAATTGCCCGACATGATACGTCAGGATAAGATGTTCGAGATATTCAAAGAGCACCACAGATGGCAGGAAATCCTCGGCGTGCGTACGGTTGGCGATTTCAACGAAGCCGTTGCTACGGGCCATGCCACCGACCTTATCAACGTCAGCGAAGCCCTTCAGGAGAAGAAGATTTCACGGATTGCCGACGAGATAGCCCGTCGCGAGGGTGTGAAACTGGTACTTTTGGCGGGTCCGTCTTCGTCGGGAAAGACCACAACCTGCAAGCGGTTGTCCGTCCAACTGCTTGCCAATGGCATCAAACCCTTGCAAATCAGTCTCGATGACTACTTCGTCGACCGCGACGAAACACCCAAGGATGCCACGGGAGAATACGACTATGAGAGCATTTATGCCCTCGATCTGGCGCTCATCAACGCACAGTTCAATGCCTTGTTCCACGGCGAGGAGGTGGAACTTCCGAAGTATAATTTCCAGACGGGCAAGCGTGAGCGGAGCGGGAAACGGCTCAAGATGAGCCATCATCATGTGCTCGTGGTGGAAGGTATCCATGCGCTCAATCCCGAACTGACGGCTCAGGTGCCCGAACAGCAGAAGTTCCGCGTCTACGCCTCGGCCCTGACCACCATCTTGCTGGACGACCACAACTATATTCCCACGACCGACAACCGATTGCTGCGGCGTATCGTCCGAGATTATAAATATCGCGGCGTACGTGCAGGAGATACCATTCGAAGGTGGCCATCGGTGCGTGCAGGAGAGAACAAATGGATATTCCCTTATCAGGAGAATGCCGACGCAGTGTTCAATACGGCCATGCTTTTCGAGCTTGCCGTGCTGAAAACACAGGCTGAACCGCTGTTGGAACAAGTGCCCGAAACGGCTCCGGAATACAGCGAAGCCTATCGGTTGCTGAAGTTTCTGAAGTATATCCGGCCCATCGGAAACCGCGATCTCCCGCCCACATCGCTGTTAAGAGAGTTCCTTGGCGGCAGTTCGTTCAAATATTGAGGTGCGTATAAGGCTTGGGCTTGCCTTCTGGCAGCCTTTTAAGCTCTCCGTTCCTACCTTATATATAATGGATAGGACTGATATTTGAAAATAATTTCAAACATCGTGGCCTTAAAATTTGGTTATGTCGCGATTGATGCTTATCTTTGCACTTGAATTCGGGATGTAGCGCAGTAGGTAGCGCACACGTCTGGGGGGCGCGAGGTCGCCAGTTCGAGTCTGGTCATCCCGACTTTCACCAAGCGAAGGAGTTGATTTCAACTCCTTCGCTTCGTTATATTCCCCGTTGAATAAGCCCGAAATAAAAACGCAATCGGGTTAGATGATGGCTAAACCGATTGCGTTTAAAAAACAAGTATAGGATAAGCGCCGCAAAGGAGGGGTGCACATGCCCGTTACAATGCCACGGGCATGATGAACGTGCGGATAATTCCGTAGCTCACGATACCGGCCAAATAGCCCACGAGGGCTATCCAACTCACTTTCTTCATATACCAACCGAATGTAATCTTCTCTAATCCCATGACAACCACGCCCGCAGCGCTCCCGATGATCAGGATGCTGCCGCCGACTCCTGCGCAATAGGCCAGCAACTGCCAGAAGATTCCGTCCACAGCCATGTCACCTGATGGCGCAACGGGATACATTCCCATGCACCCGGCCACTAAAGGTACGTTGTCAACAATGCTGGAAAGGACACCGATAATGCCCGTAACAAGGTAGTGATTGCCGTTGAATGCGCTGTTCAGAGTACCGCCCATGGCGGTCAATACGCCGATTTCTTCCAAGCAAGCCACGGCCATCAAGATGCCGAGGAAGAAGAGAATGGTGCTCATGTCGATGCGACTCAGCAGATTGGAGACGCGCTTTTGGAACGTAACTTCCTTGTTATAGCGGTGCAAACGACGGTAGAACAGTTCGGTCGTTGTCCACAAAATGCCCAGCACAAGCAGTATTCCTACGAACGGAGGCAAGTGGGTTATCGACTTAAAGACGGGCACGAACATCAGTCCGCCCACGCCTATGGCGAAGATAATCTTGCGTTCCAAGCCCGTGAACTCAAGCACTTCGCCGTCGCGTTTGTCGTAAGGTAGCGACTCAGAAGTGGTGAGTTCGCCCTTGAGTCCCAGCTGAAGTATGAGCGCAGGGATAAGGAGTGACACCACAGAAGGAATGAAAATCTCGCTGATAACGCCCAAGGCTGTGATGACACCTTTGTTCCATAGCATGATCGTTGTCACGTCTCCGATAGGCGAAAACGCTCCCCCCGAGTTGGCAGCAATGATGACCAAGGAGGCATAGATAAGGCGGTCTTTGTGGTCATATACAAGCTTTCGCAGAATCATCACCATGACAATGGAGGTCGTCAGGTTGTCCAAGATGGCCGAAAGGAAGAAGGTCATGAAGGCAATCTTCCACAACAGGCTGCGTTTGCTCTTGGTACTCATGCGCGACTGCACCCAGTTGAAGCCGCCGTTCTGGTCGACAATCTCGACAATCGTCATCGCTCCCATGAGGAAGAAGAGCGTTGTCGAGGTGCCACCCAAGTGGCGTTCGATGGCGCTGCTCACTTCGTTGACGAGCGCATGGCCCGTGAAACCGGGCAGATAGCTGCCGGGTGAGACCATGAAAAGGGTCCAACAGGCCACGAACATCAGCAGCGCAACGGCCGCTTTGTTGACTTTCGTGACGCTCTCCAAGGCGATAAAGAGATAGCCGATGACGAATACGGAGACGATAGAGAGGGTTAATAAGCTCATATTCTCAATAGATTTAATTCTGATAAGCACTGCAAAGTTAAGAAAAAAATATTATCTGCCACGTGTTTGTCAAATTAAAACGCTATCTTTGTAGCATGAATGCACAAGCAAACGACGGCATTCGGATGAGCGAAAACATCATCATTGCCGATGCGGACTACATGGATTCGGTGGCTTTCGACTTGATAGTCAACTTCGAACGCATGATCAACAGACCTCTTCCCAAGGCAGATTTGAGTCAATGGGCCGTGTGCGTGGCACTCGACGGAGGCGTGCGTGCAGGAAGGAATGACGTGCAAGTGGTGCTCGTTCACGACGAAAAACACCCGAAGATGGAGAATTTCGCGCCGTCGGATTATGCGCATGAACTGCATGCACAGGCCTTTACCGACCCACGGTTGGGCGAGTTCACACTCACTTCTGTGGCATGTGGCAAGACCATCAGCAAGGAAGAATACATCGAAAACGTGATGCGCACGCTGTTGGAGCACGAGGAAGTGCGCCGCATCATGGTCATTCCCGACGGCAACGGCGATGCGTGGGACCGGTTACGCAGGCTGTTGCACGGCGCAGACGATGACAACAAGCGCATCACCCTCTTTGCCATGCAACCCATGGAGGGTGGAAACTTCCGCCAAGAGCTATTGGGCTACGCGCTGATGAGTGCACTCGGAATCAAAGCAGACGAAATCAAATAAACCAATATGAGTAGAATACTGATGATAGGAGCCGGTGGTGTGGCCACCGTTGCAGCCTTTAAGATGGCACAAAACACCGATGTCTTCACGGAATTGATGATTGCAAGTAGGCGCAAAGCCAAGTGCGACCGACTCGTTGAGGCCATCCGTGCCAAGGGATACAGCATGAATATCAAGACAGCCGAGGTGGATGCAGACGATGTGGACCAGCTCAAAGCGCTCTTCAATGCCTACAAACCCGAACTTGTCGTCAATCTTGCATTGCCTTATCAGGACTTGACAATCATGGAAGCCTGCCTCGCTTGCGGCTGCAACTACCTCGACACGGCCAACTATGAGCCTAAGGATGAGGCGCATTTCGAGTATTCTTGGCAGTGGGCTTACAAGGATAAGTTCGAGAAGGCAGGGCTTACTGCAATCTTGGGTTGCGGCTTTGACCCCGGTGTTTCGGGCATCTACACGGCTTATGCGGCCAAACATCATTTCGATGAGCTGCAATATCTCGATATTGTCGACTGCAATGCGGGCAACCATCACAAGGCTTTTGCAACGAATTTCAACCCAGAAATTAACATCAGGGAGATAACCCAGAAGGGCCTATATTACAAGGATGGCGAATGGATTGAGACCGAACCGCTGGCTGTTCACAAGGACCTTACCTACCCAAACATCGGACCGCGCGACAGCTATTTGATGCATCATGAGGAGTTGGAGTCGCTGGTTAAGAACTATCCCACCATCAAACAGGCTCGCTTTTGGATGACGTTCGGACAGCAATACCTCAACTATCTCGACGTGATTCAGAACATCGGAATGGCTCGTATCGACGAGGTTGAGTATGAAGCTCCGCTTTCCAGCGATCCCACCAAGACCGCGAAGGTGAAGATTGTGCCGCTTCAATTCCTCAAAGCCGTGCTGCCCAACCCGCAAGACTTGGGCGAAAACTACGATGGAGAGACTTCTATCGGCTGCCGGATACGCGGAATCAAAGACGGAAAGGAGCACACCTATTATATATATAACAACTGCAAGCATCAGGAAGCCTACAAGGAAACGGGCATGCAAGGCGTCAGTTACACCACAGGTGTGCCCGCGATGATTGGTGCAATGATGTTTGTCAAGGGCCTGTGGAGGCGACCCGGCGTGTGGAACGTGGAGGAATTCGACCCCGACCCGTTCATGGAACAGCTCAACACGCAGGGACTTCCGTGGCACGAAGTGTTCGATGGCGACTTGGAACTCTAAGAAATTCATTTAAAAAACAAAGATATGACAAAAGAAAACGAAAGCAACCCGCAGAGCGAAAAGCTGAAAGCACTGCAGGCAGCAATGTCTAAAATAGAGAAAGACTTTGGAAAAGGCTCCATCATGCGCATGGGAGACGAGCAGATTGAGCATGTGGAAGTGATCCCTACCGGCAGCATCGGCCTCAATGTGGCCCTCGGTGTGGGCGGTTATCCGCGTGGAAGAATCATCGAAATCTATGGTCCCGAGTCGTCTGGTAAGACCACCGTGGCCCTCCATGCCATTGCCGAAACGCAGAAAAAAGGCGGCATTGCGGCCTTCATCGATGCCGAACATGCCTTCGACCGCTTCTATGCGGCCAAGTTGGGTGTCGATGTTGACAACCTATGGATCAGTCAACCGGACAACGGAGAACAGGCTTTGCAGATTGCAGATGAGCTGATTCGTTCGAGTGCCGTAGACATATTGGTGGTCGATTCCGTTGCCGCACTGACGCCGAAAAAGGAGATTGAGGGCGATATGGGCGACAATGTGGTGGGCCTGCAAGCCCGGTTGATGAGCCAAGCACTGCGAAAACTCACCTCGACAATCAGCAAAACCAACACTTGCTGCATCTTTATCAACCAGTTGCGCGAGAAGATTGGCGTGATGTTCGGCAGTCCCGAAACCACCACGGGCGGTAATGCTTTGAAGTTCTATAGCAGCGTCCGCCTCGATATCCGGCGGGTCACGAGCATCAAGGACGGTGACAATGTCATCGGAAATCAAGTACGTGTAAAAGTTGTCAAGAACAAAGTGGCCCCCCCGTTCCGCAAAGCTGAGTTCGAAATCATGTTTGGTGAGGGCATCAGTAAGGTGGGCGAGATTCTCGACCTCGGCGTTGAATACAATATTATCAATAAAAGCGGGAGTTGGTTCAGCTATAACGGCTCCAAATTGGCACAGGGTCGTGATGCCACCAAGACCTTGCTCCGCGACAATCCCGAGCTGTGTGAAGAGCTCGAAAAGCTCATCATGCAGGCCATTGAAGCCCGGAAAGAGTAAGAAAGCACCGTTCCCCCGTTCTCAGTTGGCGGGTTGACAAAGTAAACAGGTTGACAAGTTGATTGTTCATACGCATGTAGGGACGCAGGGCTCGTGCGTCCGTCCCAACAATCGCGCGATTTGCTTTCAATCCCCCTTTGAGCGGACGCACGAACCGTGCGTCCCTACATTTCAATCCCACCCATTTCACCGTGTAATCCCACCCATTTTGCGTGCTAATATGGCTGATATGACTTATATTGCTCATCAGATAAACTTCTTCATGTGGCCCTATAGTCCCTTTGTGGCCGTCTTTAACAACATGAATGGTTATAAAATATACTTGGGAACCGAATGGGAACCGTGGCACCACCACCATTAAAGCGAACAGCGAACAAGATTTTCTGGTATCTCCTCCTTTCATTTAGGATAAGAAGGAATGAAACTTCAATGTTCAAAACCTCGAACTTCAGACTTCAAAACAAAAGGGGCAGGGTGGTTGGTTAGACTACCCTGCCCGGTCTTCACATGATTGGGGCCTTCAGTGCGCCCTCGTTCACTCGGCCTCTGCTACTTTGTCCGCTCCTCCTTTTGCGGTCGGGAGAGGCTTTCAAGAATGGTTGTGGCCACATTAATAATCACGTGGAAGATGATTTTCCATAGATTGAGCTTGTTCATATTTACCTCCTTTCTGTTTTATGCGTGGGGTTGTCCACCGGCCTTGCTTTTCTTTTCCTTCACGATGGCATACTGGTCCATCTCCTTCAGCGTCGCACCGCTGAGCATAGCCTTCACACGCTTGTGAGAACTGCCGTCAACACGCGTTTCGGGCGTGAAGAGCACGCGCATGCCCTTGAGGTGCTTGGTGGGGTTGAAGTTTCCCGCCGAGTCTGCACCCGCGGTGCTGATGGAAATCTTGAAGCTGCCGAACCCGTCGAGCTTCACGCGCTTGGAACTTTGGAGCTGGTCGGTCATCACCTCCACCAGTTCGGTCAGCACGGCCTGCACATCGCTCTTCTTCATGGAGCAGTTGCGCTCGATGATGGCCGAGATGTCGTTCAGATCGGCAGTGCCGTTGTGCATGGCCCGTGCGTAGAATTTGCCGTAACCCGGGTGCTTCTTGTTGTTGTTCTTGTAGATTTTGTAAATCACTGACATAATAGTTACCCTTTCTTTTTGTTAAATTGTTAATAAAATTGATAGTGTTTTTCCAATTGGAATATTGCGAAACGTTTGCTTTCAGATAGTCATTTCCATGGCTTCGCCCCGATTGTGGTGCGGAGGTTGGCGGAAGCTCACGTGGAGCCACATGCAACCATTGCGCATTCGGTGCTCAAAGAGCAGTTGATCGAAGACGAGTGTGTGCTTGATGAACAGGTAGTAGCGCCGTCCGGTTGCCTCGTTGGGGATATGAATGTCGGCTGCTTCCCCGCGCATGTGCTGTGAGTTGAAGGCTCCTCCAATTGCCTTGTTCAGGGCATTTGAGCGATATCCGCTCGTGATGATGATGCGTCCGAAACGCATGCGGAGGGGTTCCAGCACGTTGAGGCACAGTTGCCGCAGGTTTTCCTCTTCCTCACGGCCGGGCTGATTCTCTATTCCGAGTCTTATCGCCATGCCCGACCGTTGCATTTCCTGTTTTGAGAAATGAGGCGAATACATTTCTTCTGTTGTTTTTCTCATTTGTTTTTGTTATTAAGGTATAAGAAAATTGTTATCCTGAACACATGGCAAAGATACGAAATCTTGCACCCCTTTGTCAAGTTTTATCTGATACAAAAAACTGATACGCCCCGAAAAAGACGCTGTTTTAAATTCCATTAACGCCCGAACAGGCCCGAGTGAAAATATATTTCCATTCAAACTGCTAACTTTGCACCTAAGGATTACCTGTCCGGCCCGCCTGCTTTGCTGACGAAGACCGGCCGGAAGGCCTACCAATGAACCAAAAACCAGTTGAAGATGGAAAGAATATTAGAATCCATGAAAAGCGAAATCGTCGCTATCCTCGCCCTTTCGCCCGACCGCTACACATGGAAGGGCACCACCACCGACCTGCTGGAGGCCATCAATGCCGTGTGCATGGGCTGCGACCTCTGCGATGCCACCGGCCGCTGCTACTCTTTCGGCCGTCTCACCCACGACGTCTGCCTGCGCCTCAACCTCCACGAGCCCCACAATCCGCGGTCTTATCTCTCGAAAGCCCGACAGCGGCGCAACCTTCACCGTCCCCCGTTCATGCGCCGATACGAGTTGGCCCTCGAAACCGTTGACCGCCCCCTGTTCCGCTATATCCATGCGGTCTCGCCCGGGGGTGAACAGCCTTGAATTTCGAAATATTTCTGAATATTGGAATTTATGTTTGTATTCCTTTTCTGCACAAAATAGTATATTACATAATATTCCAATATTCAAGGTTAAAGTAGCAAAGAAAAATAAAAAAGGATACCGTAATGGTATCCCCGAAATCTTTATTTATTTAGGCGTTTGAAAGTGTAAGTCGCTTTCACGTCTTTCTCACTCTCCAATACAATGTTCTTATCATCAAGTCCTATCAACCGCATCTTGTTGCCGTTGATATGAATGAATTTCACCTCTTTAATTTCAAGATACTTGAATACAAGTGTGTTGCCAACAACATCAAATATGGCGTAATCTTCTGGATTGTCAATATTCGTTTTGGCATAGTTCATCACATAGTTGTTACCCACTTTGTGATAAATTTGAATGAGCATCGATTCTACGGGCTTCTTGATGCCGTTCTCCTGATAATTCTCTAACTCATAATAGCCCGAAAGATGATTAAGGTCAAATGAAGACTTTTCGTCATCACTACTGCAACTGAACATCATACTGAACATCAGAGCAAAAAAGGGCATAAGGGAAAATAAAAGAATCTTGTGTTTCATAATCATTTATTTTAATTTAAAATCCTTCTTGTCTTATTTTGTCATTTGTCCACCAATAAGGAACGGCATCTCCTCTTTCTTTAAACTTCCGAATGGGCCTAAAAACTTTCCTAGAGATATATCGATTGTTATTGGTGTATAAAGTATGGTAAATATAGAAACTGACATCTTCCCATGGTTTTGGAGAGTGAAGAGGGTCAGGTGAGACCATATCCCAATCTAAAGCAGGTGTCGGAGGATAGCGCCCATTTTTCCAAGCATATATAGCTTTATTAGGTAAAGCATTTGCTACAGTAGCTTCATAGCTTGAAGGATATGTCATAAATCCTCCTATTTGTTGTTCTGAAATCTCCCTGATATTTGTAAATATGTCGGATATTCCTTCTTGGGTAATTGCCATTTCCAGTCCCCATTCATGATGGGTACTACGATATGCTGGATTTACTATAATTTTATATTCTGGGATTACATCAATAGTGTATTTATATAATGCAGTACCCCATGATTCTGACAATGAAACTAATAAAGATGGATTAAGTATTTGATATTTTGGTGAGCTAACTATATTCCAAACTCCTAAATCGTGGTGGAGTCCGTTTAATTTAATTCCACTAATAGGAATAACATTTCCTGAAGATGGCATGATACTTTTTCCATAAATGGTATCTTTTCCGACGGTAGTAACATTCAAATCACCCATTTGGTATGAGCTTCCTGACAAAGAGGGGAATAATTTGTTTAATCCGCTGTCTATCAAGCTGTAAGCTCCTTTTGCTGCTATGGAATAGAGAGCAGCTTTTATCGTTGCAGGGTTAAACCCTTTCTGTTGTTTTATCAAATCTTCTATAGCCTTACCCGTCCCAGTTACTAAGCTATTAAAGATGCCACTACCACTTCCTACCAAAGCCATCCTAATAGATCCTGTCGAAGTCATCATGAAGAGAGAACTTAAATTGTATTCACTTTTATTTAAGTTTACACCAGAGATATTTAGTGTTTGATTCATACTGTTTGGATCATAAGCTAATTCTACTTGGAAACAATTTCTTGGTCATTACAAGCACACATAAGTAAAGTGACAAGCCCTAATAGTATGGTTTCTAAAATCTGTTTCATGATAATCTATTTAAGAGGATACAAAATTCTGATACAAATATAGAAAGTAAAAGTATTGGATTGTCACGTTCGTTTATATTAATTAATTGTTTTAACTTTCTGTTACAAAGAACGATTTCATTAAATTATGAAGAAAGCTACAATGTGAGATTTTTGCAAAATACTATCAATTGATATGACTATCAATCATAACAAACTAATGATTAGGTATGCTAATTTTCTACAAAAAGAATTTCTCGGAAGTCACAATATTGTATATGATTGCTAGTTAAGTAACATTGAAATATCAGCGAAATGTGCAAATCCAAACGTAAAATGTATAACAATGCTTCGGAATTAAAGCCGTATATTTGCAGCGTGATAGGAGGAGATCGGATGCGATATCCGGTGTTTTCCGTCTAATCTCAATAGCTGTTAGCATTTGATTTTGTGGTAAGAAGATTCAGGTTAGACGGGCCCCCGTGCGTTTGCACGGGGGTTATTTTTCTCCGGCCCAGGGGGGCAGGGGGAGGCTTCTCCTCTTTTTGGGGCTTTCACCTTTGTCTTTCATAAATCCGGTTCTGATAGGCCATGAATTGGGCACGGGTGTTACTGCCGGGACGCAGCAGGTTGGCCAAGTAGTCCTTGGCATCGGAGGCCGACCGAATGCGTTTGGCGTGCATTCGGCAGTAGCCTTGGAACCACAGCAGCAGGTTGCGGCGCACGAAGAGGTTGGCATGCACAGCGAGGTCGACCATGTGTTCGAGGCTCGCCATGTAGCTGTTGTCGGCATAGAGCAGGGCCAGCAGCTCGCGGGGCACGCCTTCGTCGGGTTGTGCAGTCGTGTCGGGCGATGGTGTAGCCACGTCGGCTGGCGGTGTGGCTTGCGAAGCGGGCACTACGGGCTGTGGCGACGGTGCGCGGACTGCGGTGGCAGGAGCCTTGCTGGCGGCTTTTGGCACGGCATGCCTTGGAGCCACAGCGGTTTTGTCGGCAGAAGCATTGGGCACGGCGACCGCTTTCGTGTCTTCAGCAACTTTTTCTTCGACCACAACATCGGCGTCGACGGCCTCCGCGTCTTCAGAAATAGTTTTATCGACAGAAGAATCGGCGACGACGGCGGACACTTTTTCCCGCCGACTTTCTCTTTTTTTCTCTTTCGTCGTTCTTTGTTCTAGTTCTAGTTCATAGTTCTTAGGAAAGTTAATCGCTTGATTATCAATGCTTCCATTTGTTAATTTATTTAAATTTCTATTTGATTTCTCTTTTTCCGTGCTATTTTTAACAAAAAATCGCACGAGATAGGGGCTCGTAAAAATCTGTCCATCGGGTTCGATGGTGAAGAGTGCGGGGAGATCGTAAATGAGTTGCAGGATTGTTTTCTGATTCTTGTGGCAAGCATGTGCAATCTCCGCCACAGCGTAGAGTGGAGCGCGGCATTCGGTGCGCCGTTCCAAGAGGTATTTCATGATGTAGAGCACGATACCCCAGCCCGCTATGCCGTACTTTTCGCGTACGAGTACCATGTCATAAGCGTTGAGCATCGAGAGATTGAAGCGTACGAAGAGTTCCGAAGCATTGTTTACGGTGTTCCTTCGGGCAGTCGTTCCCACCCTTTGCGTGTTTTTGTTTTCCATTTTGATGTGATTATTAAGTGTTATCCTTATTTGCCTGGTTGCAAAGTCGGTGCAAATGCATGCAATGAAAACTTGTTTTCAAATTGCCGAGTGCAGCCTGGCTTCTGCAAAGACAGTGCAAACGAGCGCAATGAAAACTTGTTTTCAAATTGCCGAGTGCAGCCTGGCTTCTGCAAATATACAAAATCTTGCACCCCCTTTGCAAGTTTTTCGGGGAAAAAGTGGAATAATTTAGCCAAAGTCTTTTGTCTAAAAAGTCAACCAGCAAGTACAATATTACAAATATCACTCGTAATATTGCACTTTCATAGCTGACTCTTTACGTAAAATGACTGAAATTACGGCCGAAAGTGGGTGATATTGCATGATAAAAAGACTGAGATAACCATGCGAAATGGCTGAGCTTACAAACTACCGCGCGTTTCCTCGTCATTTTTAGGATTAAATCCGGTGTTTCCATAACGTGCTGTAAGCTTGTAGGGACGCACGGCTCGTGCGTCCGCCCAAGCTAAAGACAATTCCAAACGGTATATTCAAGCGTGCAAATTGATGTAGGGACGCACGGACCGTGCGTCCCTACATGCTCATGAAAGCCTTATCATCATGTATGGAAAATGCTGTAAACCTGTAGGGACGCACGGCTCGTGCGTCCGTCCAAGCTAAAACAATTCCAAACGGCATATTCAAGCGTGCAAATTGATGGAGTGGACGCACGAGCCGTGCGTCCCTACATGCTCATGAAAACTTTATCATTGCGTGCGGAAAATGCTGTAAGCCTGTAGGGACGCACGGCTCGTGCGTCCACTCAAGCTAAAAACAATTCCGAGTAGCTCCCCCTCTTCATAATGTACAATAATATGGGAAATGATTATCGTTCAACAAAGACGCAAACAGCGTACACATCGGGCACCACGGGCCCGATGTGCCCCTACATATACCCCAGCCAGCGCAGGACATCGTTGAGATTGGCCACGACCATCAGCAGGATAAGGATGGCAAAGCCCGTATATTCGGCCCTGATCATGAACTTCTCACCCGGTTTGCGCCCCGTAATCATCTCGTAGATGAGGAAAATCACATGGCCACCATCGAGGGCGGGAATCGGAAGAATGTTCATAAAGGCAAGGATAATGCTGAGGAAAGCGGTCATCTTCCAAAAGAGATACCAGTCCCACGTAGAGGGGAAAAGACTCCCAATGGACCCGAAACCGCCCAAACTCTTGGCACCATCGGCCGTGAAGATATACTTCATGTCGCCCACATAGCCTTTGAGTACGTTCCAACCGTAGGCAATTCCGGCCGGGAAACTGGCCAAGAAACCGTAGCTTTTGTGCACGGGCGTGTAGAGACCGGCCACACTTGGGAAGGCAATCTGCAGTTTCAGGTCGGGCGTGAGCACGGTCTTTGCGGTGTCAACCCGCTCACCTTGATAAACCAACTGCACCGTCCTTATTCGCATACTGTCGGCATGCGTCTCCGCAGCGGCCAATTCATCGCCCAAACGGCTAAGCTCATCGAGGAAAAGATTGGCCGAAGTGATTTTCACACCATTGATAGCCAGTAGCTTATATCCCTTTTTCAGGCCCAGTTTCTCAGCCGGACCGCCCGGCATAACAGAGTCGACTGTTGCAGGAAGATAAGGCCGACAGAAGGCAGGCGTGGTCTTGATCATGTTCAAGAGATTGATGTCGCCCGGCAGGTTCAGCCGCATCGGCTTTCCATTGCGCACGATATCGACGCACCGGGCCTCTGAAAGCGTACGGAACATGTCGGCATCGAACTCCTTGAACGTTCCTTTTTCGGTGCCCACGAGCACGTCGTGGTCTCTCAATCCATAGCTTTTTGCCTCGTCGTTGAACACCATTCCCTGCGTCATATCCTTGGGTTGAACGTAGGTTTCGCCCCAAACGAACATGATCATCGAGTAGATGAAGAGGGCAAGAAAGAAGTTCACGGTGACGCCACCAATCATCACCAGCAGGCGTTGCCACGTGGGTTTGGTGCGAAACTCCCACGGTTGTGCAGGCTTGGCCATCTGTTCGGTGTCGAAACTCTCGTCAATCATGCCCGCAATCTTGCAGTAACCACCCAGCGGAAGCCAGCCCATGCCATACTCGGTATCGCTGTTCTTGGGTTTGAAACGAAACAGACTGCCACCCCATTTGCCGATGCCGACATCGAAGAAGATATAGAATTTCTCAACCCGAATGCCGAAGAGCTTGGCAAAAAACATGTGTCCGCCCTCGTGGAGCAGCACCAACAGAGAGATTGCCAGCACAAACTGCAACGCTCTTACTACGATTACTTCCATTCTTATTTATTGTTTTTGTTTACTTTATGATTGGTTTCGCCTGCCCGTTCAACTCGGAATGAGCCCTTGGGCAATGGCACGCGCCTCGGCATCTGTCTGCAGATAGACGTCAAGGTCGGGACTCTTGTCGAACGTTGCCTGCTGCATCGTGCGCTCAATCACATCGGCCATGCCGAGGAAAGAACAGCGATTGTCGCGGAAGGCCGCATTGACAATCTCGTTGGCCGCGTTCAGTATGCACGGCATATTGCCCCCCTTGTCGATGGCTTCGTAGGCCAAAGCGAGGCATTTGAACTTGTTTCGGTCGGGTTCGAAGAACTCCAAGCGTTGCTGTTTGACCAGATCAAGCCGCTCACCATTGAGATGCAAGCGTTCGGGAAAGGAGAAGGCATACTGTATGGGCAGCCGCATGTCGGGCATGCCCAGCTGTGCCTTCACCGCACCGTCGGCAAACTGCACGGCACTATGCACGATACTCTGCGGGTGAATGAGCACTTCTATCCGCTCAGCCGGCACACCAAAGAGCCATTTTGCCTCCATAACCTCGAACCCTTTGTTCATTAATGAGGCCGAATCTATGGTGATTTTTGCCCCCATGTCCCATGTCGGGTGCTTCAAGGCATCTGCCGCCGTGACGCTTTCCAGCTGCGCTTGGGTGAACAAACGAAAGGGACCGCCCGAACACGTGAGCAGGATTTTCTCGATTTCATTGTCAGCATCGCCCACGATACTCTGGAAAATGGCACTGTGTTCACTGTCGACAGGCAGGATAGGCACGCGGTTTTCCTTGGCCAAACGGCAAATCAACTCACCCGCAACAACCAAGGTTTCTTTGTTGGCCAAGCATATTTTCTTGTGCGATTCAATGGCCTTGATGGTCGGGACAAGGCCCGAGAAGCCCACCATCGCGGCCAATACCATGTCGATGGGATCGGCTGAGACGATTTGTTCCAAGGCTTCTTTACCCGCATAAACCTTAATGGGCTCGTCACGGAGCAGTTCTTGCAACGCTTCGTAATGGGCCTCGTTGGCTATGACCACCGCTGCGGGCTTGAATTCACGGGCCTGCCGGGCCAGTTTCTCAACGCTGTTGTTGGCCGTCAGACAATAAACTTCGTAGCGGTCAGGGTGCTGTCGGACGACATCGAGGGCCTGTGTGCCGATGCTTCCGGTAGAACCGAGGATACATAGCTGTTGTTTCTTCTTTTCCATTTCCTTTTTCTTGGATTTATAAGTCGAGCAGACCGTCGGGTATCGTCATTCGGATTTCGCGCTTCTGCAGGTCGGCTTCATGGACCAACTCCTCGTGGGCAGGCAGCAAGACATGGTTGCCAGCGGTGGTTTCCAGCTCAAACAGGGTGTTGATCGTGGCCTCATCGACCGACGTGATATGCCCCACGAGCTTGCCACTCTGCCTGTCGATGACCGCAAACCCTATGATTTCGGCCCACGAAACGTGTGCCTCGTCACTGTCGGAGAGGCTACGCGGAAAGTAAACCGCATGGCCCGTGAGCTCGCGGGCACGCTCTTGCGTGTCGATATCCTCGAACTTCACGAGTGCGTTCTCATTGCTTTTGAAGCGGTATTCCTCGATGAAAAAGGGCACGAGAATGCCATCCATGTCCACAACAAGATAGTCGGCATCGACGCGGTCGAATACATCATCGCTGAAAAGGAACGACAATTCGCCCTTCACACCATGGGGCTTCCCCAGCTTTCCTATCTTGTAAACGTCTTCTTCTCGTATCATCTATTCGTCCACACGCCTGATGCAGGCCCCCAAGCGGTTCAGTCTGTCTTCGATGTTCTCGTAGCCGCGGTCAATCTGTGCGATATTGGCTATCCAACTGGTTCCTTCGGCACTCATGGCCGCAATAAGCAAGGCGATACCGGCACGGATATCAGGACTTGTCATTCGTCCTGCACGCAGCCGTTTCTTATGGTCGTGCCCGATGACGACGGCCCGGTGGGGGTCGCAGAGAATGATTTGAGCACCCATGTCTATCAACTTGTCAACGAAGAACAGGCGGCTCTCGAACATCTTTTGGTGAATGAGCACCGACCCGCGTGCCTGTGTGGCCACGACCAGCAGAACGGAAATCAAATCCGGCGTAAGTCCGGGCCAAGGCGCATCTGCCAAGGTCATGATGGTGCCGTCGATAAAGGAGTCGACCACGTAATGAGGCTGGCGCGGAACAACCAAATCGTCGCCCTCAACCTGTATTTTTATACCCAAACGCTTGAAGGTGTCGGGAATGATTCCAAGGTTCCTGCACGACACGTTCTTGATGCGTACGCCGTCACCCACCATAGCTGCCATGCCGATAAAGGAGCCCACCTCGATCATGTCGGGCAGGATCGTGTGCTCGGCCGCGTGCAATTGGTCCACACCCACTATCGTAATGCGGTTGCTGGCAATGCCGCTGATGCGCGCACCCATGCCGTTCAGCAAGTGACAAAGCTGTTGAATGTAGGGCTCGCAGGCTGCGTTATAGACGGTGGTTGTGCCTTTTGCCATCACAGCCGCCATGATGATGTTGGCCGTTCCCGTGACCGAAGCCTCGTCAAGCAGCATATATGTGCCCTTGAGATGCTTGGCCTGAATTTGGAAAACATCGCGTTCGTGGTCGTGAACAAACTTGGCTCCCAAGTGTTTGAAGCCAAGGAAGTGCGTATCCAAGCGTCGTCTTCCGATCTTGTCGCCGCCGGGTTTGGCCACGGTGGCCTTGCCGAAGCGACCCAACAACGGACCTATCATCAGCACACTGCCCCGAAGCGAGGCGCATTTCTGCACGAACGCCACACTGTCGAGGTAGGAAAGGTTGAGCTGGTCGGCCTGAAACGTGAAGTCACCTTGCGCATGTCGCGTCACTTTCACACCGATTTCCTGCAGCAACTTGATGAGGTTATTGACGTCGAGTATCTCGGGAATATTCTTGATTCTGACCGGGTCGGCCGTCAACAACGTGGCACAGATGACCTCCAATGCCTCGTTCTTGGCTCCTTGAGGCGTGATTTCGCCCTTCAACCGATGCCCTCCTTCGATGATGAATGACTCCATGGCTATCTCTTCTTGCGCTTGTTGACCGTGTTGGCAACAGGCCGTTCGACGATTTTATTGAACACGAAGGAGTCCAAATCCAGCTGTATCTTGCCGTCAGTGTAGCGTGCAAGGTCTGCAGCAACCTTTTCATTGTCGTTCGATCCGTGGCTCCATGCCATGAGATCCACCTTCATTTGATTGGCTGTCAGGCGCACAAGGGCATCGCGTTCCGGCCCGGGTTCCATTGCTTTAAGCTTTTCGAAGAGTTCGAAAATGATGTGTCCGTAGTGCCTGACCGCTATCCGTTGCATCGGATAAGCCATCGGTTGGGGCCGCGAAACCATCTTGTTGGCCTCGCTGATGTCGTAAGGCCAGTCGATGTCCAACTTGAAATTGCTCATGATGGCCAGCTGGTCCCACAGCTTCTGGCGGTAGTTCGTGCTCTCTCTTCCCTGCGGAAACATACGCTCCATGATGGTGATGATGGTCTCGGCACAGGCTTGTCGCTCGGCCTTGTCAGCCAGATTGACACAGTAATCCACCATGCTTTGCACTTCACGTCCGTATTCCGGCATCACGAGTTTCTCGCGTTGCGTATTGTAATCCAATCCTTTTATATCCATATCACAGTAATTTCTTTGGCGTTTTGGCCACAAAATCCTTCAGATAGAAGGGCACAAAGTAGGCCACATCTTCGTACTTTCCTTGCGCAATGCGCTTCTCTGCCAGCGGAAACATGTTCTTGGCGAGGGGCAGAATGCCCTCCACGAGATGCGCATTCGCGTGGTTTATCGTGCTCATACACTTGGCCGCACCGTTCCCGAAGAAGTAAACCGGGCCCTTGTCAAGCTGCTCTCGATAGGTATCGGCAGTCACAATGTCGGCCTGAACGGGTCTTATCTCGTTCAATGCGCGGTCGAACACCTGCGCATAGACCTCCATACGGCGGGCGTCGAGCATGGGAACGAGCAGCGCATCTTCGGCTTTCGGAAGCTCTTGAAGCAGCACGGGGACAGCCAAAAGCTCCAATGTCGGTATGGCAATCAGCCGCACATCGCGACCGTAACAGATGCCCTTGGCCATCGAAGTGCCGATGCGCAGCCCCGTATACGACCCCGGTCCGCAACTCACGGCCACGGCATCGAGCACGAGGTCATGGCTGTCGATGAACGAAAGTGCCTCATCGACAAAGCTGCCGAGCGTCTCGTTGTGGTGAGGTCCGCTGTGGTCTTCCTTGTTGAAGATGCATGCTGTGTCGTTACTGACAGCAACCGAGCATACGTCGGTGCTCGTTTCAAGGTTCAATATGCACGACATACGATGAAAATATAATCTAAATAAAGTGCAAATTTACGCTTTTTTCCTGCAAAATTGTTACTTTTGCAGAAATTTAACGCGATTGAATCATGATACAGTCCATGACAGGTTACGGCAAAGCCGTGGTCATCTTTAAAGAGAAGAAGATTAATGTTGAGATCAAATCGCTCAACAGTAAGGCCTTGGATCTCGCTGCCCGTATTGCGCCACTCTACCGGGAAAAGGAGATGGAAATACGCCAATTGATTGCCAAAAGCCTTGAGCGGGGCAAGGTGGACTTTGCGATTTGGATCGAGAAAGAGGCCATCGTCGATGCGGCACCCATCAATGCTGCCCTCGTAGAAAACTACTACCGGCAGCTCAAAACCATTGCTTCGCAGACCGGTATCCCCGAACCTGCCGATTGGTTCGACACGTTGTTGCACCTGCCCGATGTCACTACGAAGACCGATATGGAGCAACTCTCCGACGAGGAGTGGGCCTTTGCCTTGCAAGCCATCAATGAAGCGATTGTCGCTTTGGTGGCTTTTCGCAAGCAGGAAGGCTCGGCCTTGCAGCTGAAATTCAACGAAAAGATTGACAATATCGAGCGTCTTCTTGCCGGCATCGAGCCTTATGAGAAGGGACGCACGGAGAAAATACGCCAGAACATCGTCAAGGGACTGGAGCAAATCCCCGGTGTCGACTACGACAAAAACCGTTTGGAGCAAGAGCTGATCTATTATATTGAGAAGCTGGACATCAGCGAAGAGAAACAACGGTTGACCAATCACCTCCGCTATTTCCGCGAAACAATGAACGAAGACGGCCGCGGCGTGGGCAAGAAACTGGGCTTCATCGCACAGGAAATGGGTCGCGAAATCAACACGACCGGCAGCAAAAGTAACCAAGCAGAGATGCAGAACATCGTCGTTATGATGAAAGATGAGCTGGAACAAATCAAGGAACAGGTGCTGAATGTGCTGTAGTAAACACCCACCCCAGCCCTCCCAAAGGGAGGGAGAGCGTGCTTGAGGCGAGCTGTTCGGACTGTTTTTTGATGTAAGAAAAGCTTCGTTAATGAAATATCGCTACGAAACGAACGACGTAATCACCTATCATCTGCTGCTTCAGCGGGCGAAAGAGATGAGAAATAACCCAACGGAGGCCGAAAGAACGCTGTGGCAACACCTCAATGGCAACCAAATGGGAGCACATTTCAGGCGACAACACCCCGTGCTCGACTACATTCCCGACTTTGTTTGCCTTGCGCTCAAACTCATCATCGAAGTAGATGGCGACTATCATTGCACGGAAGAGCAGCGCAAGAAAGACGAGGAACGAAGTCAATGGCTTGCAACCAAAGGCTTTACCATTCTGCGTTTCAGTAATGATGACATCTTTTCAAGACTCCATTTCGTGTTAGATAAAATCAGAAATAAAATGAAAGAAATCAGCAATATGCACTCTTTTGATAACAAACCAGCAAGTCTTTCGCAAGCAAGCGCACCCTCCCTTCGGGAGGGCCGGGGTGGGTTTCCGGTGGATAAGCATGGGCTTCCGGGTCGGCTTTTGGTCTTCAGCGCCCCTTCGGGCTCGGGAAAGAGCACGATTGTACAGTGGTTAGTGAAGGAACATCCCGAACTCAACCTGCATTTCTCCGTTTCATGCACGAGCCGTTTGCCTCGGGGAACGGAGCAAAATGGCGTGGAATACTTCTTTATCTCGCCTGAAGAATTCAAGAAAAAGATTGAAAATAAGGAGTTCATTGAGTATGAAGAGGTCTACAAGGACCGCTATTATGGCACGTTGAAGTCGCAGGTTGAGCAGCAAATCTCACGGGGAGAGAATGTCGTTTTCGATGTCGATGTGAAAGGAGGTTGCAACATCAAGCAATGCTATGGCAGCCGGGCAATGAGTATTTTCGTGCAACCTCCCTCGATAGAAGAGCTGCGCCGACGACTCAATAGCCGTGGAACCGATACGCCAGAAGTCATCGAACAGCGACTGGCCAAGGCCGACTACGAACTCTCTTTCGCCCGAAAGTTCGACCATATCGTGGTCAACGACGACCTCGAAACGGCCAAACAAAAAACCTACGAACTGCTTTCTACGTTTCTGAATCAACGATAATCGTGGCCAAAACCCAGCATACGACGCACATCGGCATCTATGGAGGTTCGTTCAACCCCATACATACGGGCCATATCGCATTGGCAAGGACACTGCTCCGGCTCACTTCGCTCGACGAAATCTGGTTCATGGTGTCGCCACTTAACCCATTCAAGCGGGCAACCGAAGACCTTTTAGCCGACAATCTGCGCCTGAAACTCACCCAACTTGCCCTCGAAGGCGAGCCCCGTCTCGTGGCCAGCGACTTCGAATTCGGCCTGCCCAAACCCTCTTATACGTACGACACGCTCCGCAAACTCACCGAGACTTACCCCCAGAACCACTTCACCTTGATCATGGGAGCCGACAACTGGCTCGCCTTCGACCGCTGGAAAGACCACGAAAAAATCCTCCGCGACTATCCCATCATCGTCTATCCGCGTCACAACTCCACCGTCGATGCTGCCGCACTTCCACCGGGTGTCACCCTCATCGACACGCCCCTCTACGATTTCAACAGCACGGTTATCCGCCAACGCGTGGCAGACGGTCGCTCCATTCACGGTCTTGTGAAGCCCGAAATCGAAGAACTCACGCGCGAATATTATCAGAATATGGCACAACATGGAGACAATGACATCAATATGCCCGAGAAAAGCACGTAGGAACTTTGGCCTTGAGCATTGCAATACGCCCACAACAAGCATGTAGGGACGCACGGCCCGTGCGTCCGCTCCATTAAGAATGTAAGTCAATATACATAGGTTTGTGCGTCCGCGCAAGGGATTTGAAAGCAAATAG
>ERZ772960.368-NODE-368-length-41773-cov-6.512992_pt1 | contig 41773 bp, 47 predicted proteins | sample MGYA00580678_ERZ772960 | MGnify/ENA primary metagenome ERZ772960 (study PRJEB29015, sample SAMEA2737930) | human oral metagenome | biome: human oral; feature: human-associated habitat; material: dental | place: China | collected 2059 ... | reverse complement strand
TCACGGCTTCACGGCTTCACGGCTTCACGGCTTCACGGCTTCACGGCTTCACGGCATAGGGCGAACTCCGTCTAAAAATCGAAAACATACGATCATCTCACACAATACGGCGTACGAAAGGCATCTCTCGTGCGCCGTATCCGTTTGTCTCAAAAAGGGATCGAACCGTTTGCACGGCTTTGCTTTTCGGTTGATTACCGGCTTCAAAGCGGTGCATATATCAAATAGGTTTAGGAGGAATACTATGAAATATAAGAGGTTTATGTTTGCGGCGCTTGCCGCAGTATTTTTGCTTGCAGGCTGTCAGCAAAATATCGAAACGCCGGTGGAAAAGGACACGACGCCTCCCGCGGAAGTGACCGCCCTTACGGCGCAAGCGGGGAGCGGGAAAATCGCGTTGAGTTGGAAAAACCCTGCCGACGACGACCTCTATCAGGTCGAAATCACGGCCCTTCCTGCGCACGGCTCGCTTAAATATGCCGTTTGTCTTGCAGCTGAAAAAGGCAAGGATGTGACTTATACCGCAGAAAGTTTAAACGCCGACACGGAATACACGTTTACGCTAAAGACGATAGATAAATCGCTCAATAAAAGCGCCGGCGTAAGCAAAACGGCGCGTACGCAAACCGCATCCGTACCGGGTGCCCCTATGGTCGTCACGCTCACGCAAAGCCCCGCGACCCCTACAAACGGTGCCGTTACGGTAAGCGTTTCATCGAGCACGTCGGTGAAAACTGCCAAATGGGCAGCGGGCATAAAAACCGTAGATGAAGTTTTAACCGGCGGTACGCTTATTTCAGGCGGAAGTTTTACGGTAAGCGTCAACGGCACCTATACCGTCGCGGTCATGGATAACGACGGAAGGCGCGAGATAAAGACGATCACGATCGGTAACATAGACAAAACCCCGCCTGCAAAGGTACAAAACCTTTCGGCAGCCTATAGTTCGGCAGGTCAAAAGATCACCGTAACGTGGACGAATCCCGCGGACGCCGACTTTGCGGGAACCGTTTTGCGATATAAAAAAGGTGCGGAAAGCGAAACGGAAGTGCTCCTTTCAAAAACCGACACGAGCTATGAAATCACGGGCATACTTTCCGATAACAGCGTATACATGATTTCGGTGAGTACAAAAGATGAACTCGGAAACGAAAGCGAAAAAGAAAGCGTAACGGTGCGTTCAACGCTCACTGCGGAAGTAACGGCTATAAGCCTTGACCGCACGCACTTGGATACGATTATGACAAACCGTTCCATAACGGTAACCGTAACGGGAAGCAATTTCAATACGCTTTCAAGCCTTTTGGTACAGGTAACGGACGGTCATACTTCCGAGCCTCCCGTAACGGCGACGATCGATGCGGCGCACAATACAGCGACCGCGACGGTCACGGCGCCCGTTCCGGCAAGTCCGACCGAAGCGGGTACGGTGTACACGGTAAAGGCGATTGTAAACGGTACGCCCGCACAGGCGACCGCAAGCTTTACCGTTTCCGCTCCCGCAGCGGTAAAAGAAATCATCCTGTCGCCCGCGCAAATCAAATTCGGCTCGGCGTCGAGCGTTTCGGTAACGGTGAAGGGAGCCAATTTCGATATCCGCGGCGAAACGAAGATAAAGCTTTTGAACTCTGCCGGGCAGGAAGTAAGCGCGAGCACGGTAACCGTCGCACCAAGCGTCGGAAACGCATCGGAGTTCGATGCCGCTATCCCGCTGCCGTCCGAAAGCGGTGTCTTTACCGTTGCACTTTATTTTGACGGCAAAAAAGACGCGAAAACCGCAGATGTACAGCTCTATGACGATCCCGTCATTACAAAGATTGCGATCCCCCGTGCGGGCATAAGCTATGCGGGTAATACGCTCCCCGTAACGATTATCGGAAAGAACTTTAGCGCTCCCGGTACAAGCGCAGCTTCTTTCAGCGGTACGGGCGCGTCCTTTTCGAATTTCAAAGTTATAAGCGATACGAAAGCGACTGCGGAAGTAAGCTGTCCCTATACGGCGGGAGAACATACGGTTACGGTACACTGCAAAAACGCAAACAAAACGGGCACAATTTCCGTACAGGATTACAGCGGAAGCTATGTACCGGGTGAAATCGTACTGGCGGACGGAACGCGCGTTACAAAAGAGAACTATACGGCAATAGATCCGGCTAACCCTCCCGTCGCGGTCGTCTGCGGGACGAACGCATACGGTGTTGCGATCGGCATCGCACTGCACAAAGGCAGTTCTTTGCAGTGGGCAAAAGACAAAACGACGGGCTATAACACGAAATTCGAAGGGATCATCTGCACGCCGAGTAAAACGGGAATCGAAGCCGCCGCTTCGGCGACTTTTACGGGAGATACCGACGGAAGCGACAACTGGGATTATATATGTTCGATCGACCCCGAAGGGACAGCCGATGCCGCAACGAATTACCCTGCTTTCGACTGGGTGAATACGTACAATGAGACGTACAAGAATAAGCTCGGGGCTGCTCGGCCCGCATGGTATATGCCGAGCATAGCCGAACTCTGCGAAGTGTATAAAAATAAGGATGCGGTAAACGCGAGCCTTTCGAAAATAAACGGGATTGACGGGGCCTATGCGGACGCAAATCTCGGAAGAGGGGAATTCTGGTCGTCGTCGCAGAGTTCCGGCTACAATAGCGATGCGTGGCTTGCGGTATTCGGCAGCGGCGGCCTTTACGGCAACTACAGCAAGTACTTCAATTTCAATGTGTGTTGTATAGCCGGCTTTTGACGTGAGCGGAGCGAACGTATCCAAAAACTTCAGTTTTTGGGGACAGCTTCCTTGATTTTATATGCGCCCGTATGTGCGCTTATGTGCGGCAGTCAGCTCTAAATGCAGGACGGACTGCCGCGGGAGTGCACTTTAAGGATTTGCGTGCTGAGCTTCCGTACGGCTCGTGTACGCAAGAGAACCGGTACGGAAAGCGGACGAGCGCCGCAGGAGTTTTACGGTATGGACTTATTCGATTCGATGAAAAGAAAGAATATTTTGATTCAGGATGTAAGCGACTTGATTGAATTGCAGCGGTTTTTCGGACATAATATATATAAACGCAAAGATCCGCCCTTTGCCGAGACCGACATCGACTTTTTCGCACCGTATTTTACACTGCCGGCAAAAGAGGCGATGGGTAAAAACGGTATTTATTGCTATGCTCCCGTCCTGCTCTTTTTTCGCGATACGGGCGGCAATACGGAAAAGCTTTTTGCAAAACGGCGAAAAGCTTTGGAAGAAATGTTCGGCAGCGCCCTCGTTATGAAATGGGAATACGGGCTCTGTCTTGACGAAGAAGAACGCGAAACGGAAAAAACATATTATTTTCTCGGCGAACCAATATGGCTTTCCGAACCGCTTCTGAAAGTCTCTCCGAAAGCGAAGGGAAAGCAGGCGCATACTATAGGGATACATAATTGGATAGGAGCCAATTATGTAAAACCCATGTCGGACTTTTGCAAAGACGTCGTTCAGTCGGTAAAACAGTAATTCGACAGGCTGTCGAAAAAGTATGACTTTTCCGGTAACCGACTTTTGAGACAGCCCCATTACTCATTATCCATTGTTTTCCCTTCTATACAAAAACCGGCATTACCGTTATAATAATTAATATGGTACGTTCGGATTTGATAAAATCGATCAGCGCGGCGGTCGAACTCGATAAGAGAATATGCGGAGAAATCGTTTCGGCAATGCTCGAAGAGATATACACGGTTTTGGAAAACGGCGGCAAATATACGCAGTCGGGCTTCGGTGTTTTCGATACGCAAGTACACAAAGGGAAGGTTCGGCGCAATCCTTTTACAAAACAAAAAATGCGCTATCCCGAAAAGCGCACCGTACGTTTTAAACCGGCAAAAATTTTAAAGGATACGCTGAATGCCGAATAAAAAGACGACTCTCAAAAACGCGGCGAATGCTTCGGAATCGGTAACGGTTTCCGTACTCGCCGAACGCATCAAATCACGCCTTGCGGACAAATCTCTCGACGACAATAAAATCAAACAGGTTATCAATTCGTTTTTCGACGCGGTCAGGAGGGACATCCTCGATAACGGTTCATTTAAACTGCTCGGCTTCGGTACTTTCGACCGGATGCTCGTCGACGAAAAAGAGCGTACGGATCCTTCCACAGGTGAAACGATTATTACGCCCGGACAGTATAAAATTAAATTCGTTCCGGTGTCGGCGCTCGCAAAACGTATAAATAAACCATACGAGCATTTGCAGCCGGAAGTCATCGAAGAAGCGCCCGCCGAAGAAGAAGCGAAAATCGAACCGAATAAAGTATCGGACGATTTTTCCGAAAATGAAAAAGAATCCGAATCGCTCCGCGATGCTTTCGCCGAAATCGACGGGTTCGATGGAGATGACGGGACCGACGTTCTCGGTTCTGGTTTTGATTCCGGCGTTTCCCATTCAAATGCTTCACAAGCGGAAAAGCAGAGAAGACCGCCGGAGGGGACTCAAGCGGCGCAAAAATCGCCTCGCTCCGCAATTCATGAAATGCCTCGTACGGAAAGAGGATACGATTCCTTTGCCGTTCCGTCTTCATACGATTCTGCCGATCAGCCGATGCACGGCATTTCCGCAGGCGGTTCGGCCGTAGAAAACCAAACGGTGCGGCATGCGGTCATACAGCAGCAAATTATCGAACGGCAAATCGTCCAGCAGCGCGTCGTTCAAGACCGGCACGCCGAGGATGCTCGCGAAACGGAAGAAGACGTATTCGATCCCGATTATGACGGCGACGATTACGAAGAAGGAATCCAGCGTTATATAAGCCGCTGCTGGTTTTTCGCCGGTGTTGCAGTCGTTCTTACCGCTTTGATGATCGGCGCCCTCGTGTATGTGTTTACGCACCGTACGCCCAAAGCCAAGCTTGTAAAAACCGCGGCTCCCGAACCGAAAACGGTCGTCGTAGAACAAGCGCCGGAAAGCCGAACCGTTTCGCTTGAAATTGCGGCGGATGACAATCTTTATGCCGCCCTTGCGCAGGCGGAGTACGGCGAGCGGAATCTCTGGCCCTATATTTTCAGCGCGAATATGCTGCGCTATCCCGATCCCGACAATCCCGGTGCGGCGCGCGAACTCATCGTGCCGTCAAAGCCCGACAAAGCGATCGACCGGCGCGATATAGAACTTTCCGTAATCAATGTCTACGATTCGTACCGTTCGCTCATTGCGGCGAATCCCCGCGGCAGAGCGGCGGCCATCCGCAAAGAGCATGCGGTCATCGCTCTCATCTGCGGAGAGTCGCTGTACGGCGGTTTTATCGACAAATACGCGATCCGCCTCGATTCGGAAGATGTAAGCGCAGCACGGGAACGGATCAAAAACGCCGGCCGCTGATTTTTTGTCAGCGGTATAAAGGATATATGAAAGAGATCGTATTTAAAACACAGGGTTCATGCGCGAGGACGATCCGCTTTACCAAAAGCGATGACGGGCGCATAACGGACATCGCGTTTTCAGGCGGCTGCAACGGCAATTTAAAAGCGATTGCAAAACTCTGCGAGGGTATGACCGCCGAAGAGATTGCGGCAAAACTTGCCGGCAATACGTGCGGATTTAAAAAGACGAGCTGCGCCGATCAGCTGGCAAAAGCGGTCATGAGCGAATGATGTGCCGCCGCGGTGAGCTGCCGCTGTAAGCGTTCCGCCGTATGTGTCGGTCGGGGCATTATTCGCTTCCATAAAAACTTTTAATGCTATATCGGTATTCGAATTTTTTTTATAAAATTTTTCGTTTTCCTCTTGCATCTTTTTTGCAAATAGTGTATAACTGGAGAACGCGTCATTTTTACGCGTAAAAGGGTTCTTTGAGAGTCAAGCGGAGTAAGTCCGGTATCCCCGTAAAGTCAACCGATTTCGGTTTTCAGGAGGATACGGCCCTGAGTGCGGATTCCGCTGTCGTCGGCAGCGGGAGTTTATTTATAGAAGCATTTCGGGTTTTTGACCGGTCATAACAGACTGAGGCTCGAAGATGCCAAACCAGTTGTCAAAGCGAGTTTGATGATGATCGGTGGTGTCGGCCAAGAATGTTCCGAAAGTATGGAGCATTTCGTATGAATACAAATTCTTGTCCGTCAAATTACGTTCATCATATCATTCTCACAATATAACAGTGTGTATGCGAATGCGGCGTTTTCTGTTGGAAATTGTCCCGTTCTGGCTTAAAGTGCAACACATACCATTATGCAATGTCGGACTAGGAAATCCGGCAAGGAGAAAATCATGGCAAAGGAAAAGTTCGTCAGAACTAAACCCCACATGAACGTTGGAACCATCGGTCACGTAGACCATGGTAAGACTACGCTGTCGGCTGCTATCACCCAATATTGTGCAAGAAAATTCGGTGACCACGCGCTCAAGTATGACGAAATCGACAATGCTCCTGAAGAAAAGGCCCGCGGTATCACAATCAATACCCGTCACCTTGAGTACCAGTCCGATAAACGCCACTATGCGCACATCGACTGCCCGGGACACGCCGACTATATCAAAAACATGATCACCGGTGCGGCGCAGATGGACGGTTCCATCCTCGTCGTTTCCGCTCCGGACGGCTGTATGCCCCAGACGAAAGAGCACTTGCTGCTCGCCCGTCAGGTCGGCGTTCCGAAGATCATCGTCTTCCTCAATAAATGCGATCAGTTCGATGCGGCTGAAGCCGACGATATGATCGAAATGGCCGTCGAAGACGTCAAAGACACCATCGCAAAATACGGCTTTTCTCCCGATACGCCGATCATCAAGGGTTCGGCATTTAAAGCGCTGAACCAGCCCGAAGATCCCGCAAATACGAAGTGCATCGAAGAGCTGCTCACGGCTATGGATACGTGGTTCGACGATCCCGTCCGCGACGAAGACAAGCCCTTCCTCATGCCGATCGAAGATATCTTTACGATCACCGGACGCGGTACGGTTGTAACGGGTCGTATCGAACGCGGCGTCGTCAATATGAACGACGAAGTCGAAATCGTCGGTATTCGCCCGACGCAGAAATCGACGGTCACCGGTATCGAAATGTTCCAAAAGACCCTCGATCAGGGTATGGCCGGCGATAACGTCGGTATCCTTTTGCGCGGTATCGAAAAGAAAGACGTCGAGCGCGGTCAGGTTCTCGCAAAGCCGGGCACCATTCACCCGCACACGAAATTCGAAGCGCAGATCTACGTTCTCACGGAAGCCGAAGGCGGCCGCAAAAAACCGTTCTTCTCCGGCTACCGCCCGCAGTTCTATTTCCGCACGACGGATATCACCGGAACGATCGAACTCGAAGCGAACGTTCAGATGGTAAAACCGGGCGACAACGTCAAGATCATCGGCGAACTCATTCACCCGATCGCTATGGATGAAGGTCTGAAGCTTGCTATCCGCGAAGGCGGTCATACGATCGCGTCGGGACAGGTTACGAAGATTATCGAGTAGTTTTCGAAACGGGCGGCGCTCTTTGCAGCGCCGTTCGCATCGATTGGAGGAATAATGGCAAGTGGTAAGATTCGCGTCACGCTCCGTGCTTACGATGTGGAAGTGATCGATCAGAGTGCAAAATCCATCGTGCAGACCGTTCAAAAAGCGGGTGCCCGTGTTTCAGGTCCTATTCCGCTTCCGACAAAGATCAATAAGATAACGGTGCTCCGTTCGCCGCATGTAAACAAAAAGTCGCGCGAACAGTTTGAGATGCGCACGCATAAGCGCCTTATCGACATACTGAATCCGACTTCGGACGTGATGGATTCGCTTATGAAGCTGGAACTGCCTGCCGGTGTTGAAGTGAAAGTAAAGCAGTGATTTCCGTTCGGAAATCCGCTGTAAACGGTACGCTCCCGAGGATCCGGGATGACGGCCGAGCCGAAGCGTTTTCGCTTTCAGGCGAACGTTTTACGGCAAAACTTGTACGGAATGCCGCGCAGGTTTTGCAAATTTTACAGGAGTATCAGAATGAAAGGTCTGATTGCAAAAAAAGTGGGGATGACGCAGGTATTCGATGAAAGCGGAAACCTTGTTCCGGTAACCGTGATCCGCATCGATCCCAATACCGTCATCGCTACGAGAACAAAAGAGCGTAACGGCTACGATGCGGTCGTTCTCGGAATCGACGATGTAAAAGAATCGAGAGTGACGAAAGCATATAAAAATCAATTTGCGGAAAACATCGCGCCGAAGCGGACATTGAAAGAATTCCGCGATTTCGAAAAAGAAGTGAAAGTCGGCGATCAAATCGGTATGGAACTCTTCGACGGTACGCGCTTTCTCGACGTTACGTCGACGTCGAAGGGTAAGGGCTTTCAGGGCGTTATGAAACGCTGGGGCTTTCACGGCGGACGCGCTTCGCACGGTTCGAAGTTTCACCGCGAAGCCGGCGGCACCGGACAGTCGACGACTCCGGGTCATACGTTCAAAAATATTAAAATGCCCGGCCGTATGGGTTCGAAAAAGGTTACGATTCAAAATCTGCAGGTCGTCAAAACCGATGCGGATCTGAAAGTGATTATGGTTCGCGGGGCCGTTCCCGGGAATAAAGACTGCACGCTGATCGTCAAGTCCGCGGTGAAAAAATAACGACGGAAGGTGACTCATTATGGAAAAGAAAGTCTTTTCGGTCGACGGTAAAGAGCTGCGTACGATTTCGCTTGACGACGCCGTATTCGGTCTTCCGGTAAATGAAGATGTCATTTACTATGCCGTCACGAATGAATTGGCAAACAGGCGCGTCGGAACCGCTTGCACAAAAGGTCGTTCCGAAGTGCACGGCAGCAACGCGAAGCCGTATAAACAAAAGGGTACGGGGCACGCGCGCCGCGGTGATAAAAAATCTCCGCTTCTCACAGGCGGCGGTACGATTTTCGGACCGAAACCGCGCGACTTCAGCTATGCGATACCGAAAAAGGAAAAACGCCTGGCAATGAAATCGATTTTGAGTATGCAGGCACAGAGCGACCGTTTTACCGTCGTTGAAGATTTTACGATCGACAGCGGCAAAACGAAAGACTTGGTAAAGATTCTCGACAATTTTACCAAGGGCGAGCGCACTGTGCTTATCTTGAAAGACGACGATGCGAAAATCAAACAGGCCGCGCGCAATATCCCGTCGCTGCAGTTTTTGTCGTACAACCGCTTGAGCGCACACGCGCTGTTTTACGGACGGAAGATCATCGCTCTCGAAAGCGCGGTAAAAAATCTTTCTTCGTTTTACGCGGCGAAAGAAAAGGAGGCTGAATAATGGATATCACGGATATTCTTATCAGGCCGGTTATTTCGGAAAAAGCGAATATGCTGCGCGAGCAGGATAAATACGTTTTCATCGTTCACAAAGATGCGAGCAAAATACAGATCAAAGACGCCGTTCGAAAGCTCTTTAACGTAAAAGTTATCGGCTGCACGACGATGAATATTGGCGGAAAGATGCGGCGCACGCGGGGTATTCCCGGTATGACCGCTTCGTATAAAAAAGCGATTGTGCGCGTCGCCCCTGGTGAAAAGATCCAGGCGTTTGAAGGCGTGTAAGCTTTTTAAGGATTAAGGGGATTTACAATGGCTCTTAAGATATTTAAGCCGATAACGCCGGGTACGCGCGGACGCGTGGACTTGGTGCGAAATCACTTGACGGCAAAGAAACCCGAAAAAACACTTACGTCAGGTATGGTGTCTCATGCGGGCCGCGGAGGCGGCGGACGGATTTCCGTGCGCCATCAGGGCGGCGGACACAAACGGAAATATCGAGACATCGATTTTAAACGCAATAAACACGGTATTCCCGGTACGGTAAAAACGATCGAATACGATCCGAACCGCAGCGCAAATATCGCGCTCGTGTATTATGCCGACGGCGACAAGCGCTATATCATCGCGCCGAAGGGTTTGCAGGTCGGACAGAAGATCATGGCGGGCGAAACGGCGGCTCCGACGGTCGGCAACGCGCTGCCGCTCGGTCTCATTCCCGTCGGTTTTACGGTGCACAATATCGAACTGCAGCTGGGGCGCGGCGGACAGCTCGCGCGTTCGGCCGGTACGAGTGCGATGATCGCCGGCAACGAAGGCGACTATGTCATCATCCGTTTGCCGTCGAGCGAAATGCGCAGAGTCAACAGCAAATGTTATGCGACGATCGGCGTTGTCGGAAACGAAGATCATATGAACGTGCGGCTCGGAAAAGCGGGCCGCAGACGCTGGATGGGCGTACGCCCGACGGTTCGCGGTATGGCGATGAACCCGGTCGATCACCCGCTCGGCGGCGGCGAAGGCGCCGGAAAGGGACGCAATCCCGTTACTCCGTGGGGACAGCCGTGCAAAGGCTACAAAACCCGCAACAAGCGGAAGACGTCGAGCAAATTTATTATTTCGCGCCGTAAGAAGTAAGTACGGAGGAGCTGACAGTGTCAAGATCGGTTAAAAAAGGCCCTTTTGTGGAAAAGAGCCTCTATAAGAAAGTACAGGCGATGAACAAAGAATCGGACAGGAAGATGATAAAGACGTATTCCCGCTGTTCGACGATCATCCCTGAAATGGTCGGAAATACGATTTCCGTATATAACGGTAAGTCGTGGATTCCCGTGTATATCACGGAAAACCTCGTCGGACATAAGCTCGGAGAATTTTCTCCGACCCGCGTGTTCCGCGCGCACGGCGGATCCGACAAGTCCGCTGCAAAGACGGCCGCGGCCGCACCGAAGGCGGCTCCCGCAGCCGCTCCGGCCGCCGCTAAATAAGGGTGAAAACTATGGCTGAAAACAAAGGATATAGAGCTGTATCGAAATTTCTGTTCGCATCGCCGACGAAGGTTCGCCCCGTCGCCCGTGTGATACATCAAAAGCGCTGTTCCGAAGCTGCGGTCATTCTTGAAAATATGCCGCAAAAAGGTGCGCGCCTTATCGGCAAAACGCTCAAGTCGGCCGTGTCGAACGCGCTCAACGCGAACAGCAAGCTCGATGAAGATATGCTGTACGTCAAAGAGATCAAAATCGACGAGGGTCCGCGGCTCAAACGGATTTGGTTCCGCGCACGCGGACGTGCGGATCAGCTTTTAAAGCGTATGTGTCATATTACTGTCGTCGTTGACGAAAAGGCGGGAAAATAAAGTGGGTCAGAAAGTTAATCCTATCGGTTTGCGTCTCGGCGTAAACAAAACATGGCAGTCTCGCTGGTATGCGGATCCCCGCGAATATGCCGGTCTCGTCCTCGAAGATTTGAAAATCCGCAAAATGATTGCAAATCTTCCCGAATGCAAAAACGCCGACATAGCGGAGATCGAAATCGTCCGTCATCCGCAGCGCGTGACGATCGTAATCCATACGGCGCGTCCGGGCGTCATTATCGGCGTCAAAGGCGCGACGATCGAAACGATCAGCGCGCAGATTCAAAAGCAGCTTGAACCGAAAAAGGTGCAGATCAAAATCAAAGAGATCAAGCGTGCCGATTTGAACGCGACGCTCATCGCCGAAAACGTCGGACGTCAGCTTGCGGGTCACGGTTCGTACCGCCGCGCTTTAAAACAGGCGATCAACAACGCGGTTCGCGCCGGCGCTCAGGGTATTAAAATCCGTCTCGCCGGCCGTCTCGGAGGCGCGGACATGAAGCGCACCGAAGAGCACAAAGAAGGCCGCGTTCCGCTTCACACGCTGAGAGCCGATATCGACTACGGCACGTATGAAGCGCAGACGACGTACGGCAAAATCGGCGTCAAAGTCTGGGTGTACAACGGTATGAATTACGGTGTCGAACAAAACGAAGACGCCGGCCAGCTTGTGCGCAAAGGCCGCCGCGAACGCGCTCCGGCGCAGTCCGAAAAACAGGCAAGGAGTTAAGGTATGCCGCTCAGTCCGAAAAGAGTATTGCACCGTAAAGTGCAGCGCGGTAGAGAAAAAGGAAACGCAACGCGCGACAATCATATAGATTTCGGCGACATAGCGCTCGTCGCGACGGAGCCGACGTGGCTCAAAGCGACGGTTATCGAAGCGTGCCGCGTTGCGATCAACCGCGAACTCAACCGCAAAGGCAAAGTGTGGATCCGCGTATTCCCCGACAAGCCCATTTCAAAAAAGCCGGCCGAAGTCCGCATGGGTAAGGGAAAAGGTGCGCCCGAATTCTGGGCGGCCGTTATCAAGCCGGGTATGATTTTATTCGAAATCGGCGGTGTCGACGTAAAGCAGGCGCACCGCGCGCTCGAACTTGCGCAAAGCAAACTGCCAATTTTGACGAAAATCGCGTACAAGCCGGTTACGGCGTAACGGGAGGATAAGATGGCCGATAAAAATATCAAAGATAAAGAACTGTCTTATGAAGAGCTCGTTGCAAAGCGCGACAAGATGAAAAAAGAGTACATGGATTTACGTTTTAAGATGGTAATCTCCCATGTAGATAATCCGCTTCAAAAACGTACGATGCGCCGCGAAATCGCCCGCTTAAATACGTTCATTCGGCAAAAGTGCCCCGCGGCACAAAAAACCGCCGAAGCAAATAAATAGGAGCTGAACCGTGGAAGAGCAGACTGTTCAGGTAAAAAAGCCGAATCACCGTTCGTTTGTCGGTCTCGTGACGAGCGATAAAATGGAAAAATCGATCGTCGTCTCCGTTGCCACAAGGAAGATGGACAGGCTTTATAAAAAATACGTCAAACGGACAAAGAAGTATATGGCTCACGATGAAAAAAACGACGCTCATATCGGAGACACCGTGCGCATCGTGGAGTGCAGACCGCTCAGCCGGCACAAACGTTGGCGGCTTGTCGAAATTATCGAACGTGCAAAATAACGCAGGAGCAGCAGTATGATTCAAATGCAGTCCATGCTTACCGTTGCGGATAACTCCGGCGCAAAAACGGTTCAGTGTATCAAAGTGCTCGGCGGCACGCACCGCCGCTATGCCGGTATCGGCGATATTGTCGTCGTAGCCGTCAAAGACGCGATCCCGACGTCGACGATCAAAAAGGGTGCGGTCGAAAAAGCCGTTATCGTGCGCCAGTCGAAAGAATACCGTCGTCCGGACGGAACCTATATCCGCTTCGACGACAACGCGTGCGTCATCGTCGACGACAGTAAAAATCCGAAAGGCAAACGCGTGTTCGGGCCGGTTGCCCGCGAACTGCGCGATATGGATTTTATGAAAATCGTTTCGCTTGCGCCGGAAGTATTGTAAGGAGCATTTCGTATGCAAAAGAAATTTAAAATTAAAAAGAACGATAATGTGGAAGTGCTTGCCGGCAAAGATAAGGGAAAACGCGGCTCTGTCGTGCGCATCATTCCGAAAAAAGACAAAGTGATCGTTTCCGGCGTCAATATCGTCAAAAAGGCGATGAAGCGCAGAAGCCAGCAGGATCAGGGCGGCATCGTCGAAGTCGAAGCGCCGCTGCACATTTCGAACGTCGGCGTCGTGTGCAAAAAATGCGGACGCCCGGTAAAGATCGGTTATAAAATTGACGGCGATAAAAAAGTTCGTGTCTGCCGTAAATGTGGAGAAACACTGTAATGGACAATTACGTACCTCGGCTTAAGAAAGTCTACAAGGAAACTATCGCTCCCGCTCTCATAAAAGAGTTCGGCTATACGACGCCGATGCAGGTTCCCGCAATCAAAAAGATTGTCGTGAGCATGGGCGTGGGCGAAGCTCTCACCAACAAGAAACTTCTTGATGCCGCTGTCGAAGATCTGGCGCAGATTACGGGACAGCACGCGGTCAAGACAAAGGCTCGCAAAAGCATAGCCAATTTCAAACTTCGTGAGGGCAATGAAGTGGGCGCACGGGTAACGCTGCGCGGAACAATGATGTATGAATTTTTGGACCGCCTCGTCAACGTTGCGCTTCCGCGCGTTAAGGATTTCCGCGGTATCAAATCGACCGGATTTGACGGACACGGAAATTTTTCTCTCGGCATTACGGAACAGATTATTTTCCCGGAAATCGATTTCGATAAAATCGCGCGGATATCCGGCATGAATATCGCGATCGTAACGAGCGCAAAGACGGACAACGAAGCCCGCGCTTTGCTTGCCAAGTTCAATATGCCGTTCCGGAAATAAGTGAGGATCTATGGCTAAGAAATCGATGGTTATTAAAGCCGCCCGCAAGCAAAAATATCCGACACGGGAATACAACCGCTGTCAGATTTGCGGACGCCCGCGTGGATATTTACGGAAATTTAAAATGTGCCGTTTGTGCTTCCGTAAATTGGCAAGTGAAGGCCTGCTTCCGGGCGTCACGAAATCGAGTTGGTAGCGGCAGGAGTGTAAAATGAGTGCATCGGATCCCGTAGCGGATATGCTCACCAAGGTTCGGAATGCGGTTGCTGTCCGCCACGAAAAAGTCGACGTTCCGACTTCGAAGCTGAAGCTGGAAATTGTCAAGATTTTGAAAACCGAAGGGTATATCAAAAACTTTAAAAAGGTTCAAGAAGAAGGGAAAAACGTTATCCGTATCTTTTTGAAATACGACGGTCAAAACAATTCGGTCATTCACGGGCTGAAAAGAATTTCGACGCCCGGACGCCGCGTGTATTCGGGTTTTAAAGATTTGCCGCGCGTGTATAACGGCTACGGAACGCTCATCGTTTCGACGTCGGCGGGCGTGACGACCGGAAAAAAGGCGACCGAAAAAATGGTCGGCGGCGAATTGATCTGCACGGTATGGTAAGGGGAGAGCGTTATGTCAAAACTAGGTAAACTTCCCGTCGCTGTTCCGGCGGGCGTCACGGTAACGGTAAATCCCGATTCGATTTCCGTAAAGGGGCCGAAAGGCGAACTGCATCAGCATTACGGAAACAATGTAAAGGTTTCGTTCGAAGACGGAAACATTTCCGTAACGCCGAACAATACATCGAAACAGGCGAATGCGGATCACGGTTTGTACCGCAGCCTTATCAAAGATATGGTAATCGGAGTGACAACCGGTTTTTCGAAATCGCTCATCATCACGGGCGTCGGTTTTCGTGCCGAAGTCAAAGGCAAAGAGCTGGTGATGAACCTCGGTTATTCGAACGATTTTATCGCGCTGATCCCCGACGGTCTTACGGTCGCAGCCGATGCGAACGGCAAAGTTACGGTGTCCGGTATCAGTAAACAGCAAGTCGGCCAGTTTTGCGCGGAAATCCGCAGTTTGCGCAAACCCGAACCTTATAAGGGTAAGGGTATCCGCTATGAAACCGAAGTCATCAGACGCAAAGTCGGTAAAACCGGCGTAAAATAAGGTGAAGTGTTATGATTAAAAAGATGGACGATAAAAACAGACGCCGTCTGCACAGAAAATTCCATATCCGCAAAACGGTCTACGGAACGGCTTCCCGTCCCCGCATGACGGTGACGCGGAGCAATAAAAATCTGTCGGTGCAGATCGTCAACGACGATGAAGGTAAAACGCTCGCCTGTATTTCGACGCTTGAAAAAGAATTTGCAAACCTGAAGCCGACCGTTGCCGACGCTGCAAAGCTCGGCGAAGCGCTCGGCGCGCGTCTGAAAGACAAGCAGATTACGACTGTCGTGTTCGACCGCAACGGGTATCTCTATCACGGCGTCGTTAAAGCACTTGCCGACGGAGCCCGCAAAGCGGGAATCGTATTCTAAGGGAGTATGTATGGCAGAGCAGGAAAATAAAGAAGTAAAAGAAGTTAAAACTGCAGCCGATCCGAAGGACACGCCCCGCGCGGAAACTTCAAGAGACAACGCCCGTGAAGGCGGACGGGAACGGCGAGGCAGGGGCAGAGACCGCGGCGAGCGCAGAAGCGATGAAGAAAAAGAATTCGTCGAAAAGCTCGTCATGCTCAACCGCACGGCAAAAGTCGTAAAGGGCGGCCGCCGCTTTTCGTTTGCGGCGCTTACGGTCGTCGGCGATAAAAAGGGCCGCGTCGGCTACGGGTTCGGAAAAGCGAACGACGTAACCGAAGCTATCAAAAAAAGCATCGACCGCGCAAAGCGCAGTCTCATCGTTTTGCCGGTAAAAAACGGAACGATTCCGCACGAGATGATCGGCAAGTATAAAAGCTCCGAAGTGCTTATCAAACCGGCCTGTCCGGGTACCGGTATCATCGCCGGAGGTGCCGTTCGTGCGATTATGGACGCTGCGGGAGCGACGGATATTATTTCGAAATCGCTCGGCGCGAGCGCGTCCGTCAATGTCGTACGTGCGACTTTCGATGCGATCGGGCATTTGCTCGATGCAAAGGCCGTTGCTGCGGGCAGGGGCAAAACGCTCGACGAGTTGTGGGGTTAATCTATGGCAGGTAAACTCAAAATTACGCTGAAAAAAAGTACGATCAGACAGAAGTCGGATGTAAAAGCGACCGTGCGCTCGCTCGGTCTGGGAAAGCTCAATTCGTCGGTCGTACACGACGATAACGCTTCTATTCGCGGAATGATTGCAAGGTGTTCTCACCTTCTTGCAGTCGAGGAGGCGAAATAATGTCGGATTACAATCCCGTACTTCACGCGCCCGAAGGCGCAAATAAAAAACCCAAGCGCGTCGGCCGCGGTTCCTCATCGGGACTGGGAACGACGGCGGGAAGGGGCAATAAAGGCCAGCAGTCGCGATCGGGCGGCGGCAATCCCTACGTCGGATTCGAAGGCGGTCAGATGCCGCTGTACCGCCGCGTCGCACAGCGCGGTTTTTCGAACGCGCGTTTTAAAGAAGACGTTCTCTATTTTAACGTTTCCGATCTCGAAGCGAAATTCGCGGACGGAGAGACCGTCGACCGCGCTTCCCTCGTCGCAAAGGGACTCATGCCGTCGAAACGCAATGCGAAGATCAAAATTCTCGGCGACGGAGATGTGACGAAAAAGTTTTCGGTAACGGTCGATAAGATCTCCGCGTCCGCAAAAGAGAAAATCGAAAAGGCGGGGGGAACCGTTCAAGCCTCCGTCGGACAAAACAGAAAAGAGCGCAATATAGCGTATGCGAAAGCGCGAGACGCGAAAAAAGAAGCGGCGGCAAAACCGGCCGGCGACAAGAAAAAATAACGCGGAGTTGAATCATGGCAGGCAATTCTATCGTGAATATGTTTAAAATCAAAGAGCTCCGCAGTCGTCTGCTCTTTACCCTGTTGATTTTGGCCGTTTTCCGTATGGGAAGCGTCCTGACCATACCGGGTATCGATGCGAACGTGCTTTTGTCCTACTTCGACGAGCTTGCGCGTCAAAACAAAAACGCGTTTGCGAGCTATATGGACTTTTTCGTCGGCGGCGCTTTTTCGAATTTTTCCATTTTCATGCTCGGCGTTATGCCGTATATTTCGACGCAGATCATCATGCAGCTTGCGGTGATCATTTTTCCGTCGCTGAAGCGAGTCGCCGAAGAAGACGGCGGGCAACGTAAAATCGCGATGTGGACGCGGGTCGGCACGATATTCGTGTGTCTGCTCCAGTCCTATGCGGTGACGGTCTATGCGTCGAGCATCCCGAATTCGATCATCATCGAAAACAGGATCGCGTTCCGTATGCTCGCGATGATAACCGTTACGACCGGTTCCATGGTGACGATTTGGCTCGGAGACCAAATTACGTCGCGCGGTATCGGCAACGGCATTTCGATGATGATCTTTGCCGGTATCGTCGCGCGTCTTCCGAGTGCGGTCGTGGAACTCGGACGGAAAATCGTTGCGGGCGACGTACAGCTCGTGTTTGCGATCATCGTGCTTGTCATGTTTATCGGCATCATCGCGCTCGTCGTATACGAAGAATCGGGCGAACGGAAGATACCCGTACACTACGCCAAGCGCGTTGTCGGACGGAAAATGTACGGCGGGCAAAACACGTATATCCCGTTTAAGATCAATCCGTCGAACGTCATCCCGCTCATCTTCGCGTCTTCTCTTTTGACGTTCCCGATCCAGCTTATTCAAATGTTCGGAAGCAATCGGAATTCCGCACGGTGGGTGTCGCGCCTCGCATCGTTCCTCACACCGAACGGAGTATGGTATAATATTCTGCTCGTCATCCTCATCGTCTTTTTTGCATACTTCTACACTCAGGTAACGCTGAACCCCACGGAAATTGCAAAAAACATCAGGGAAAACGGAGGTTCCATTCCCGGCGTTCGTACGGATAAAACGGAAGAATATCTGCAGCGGATATTGAATCGGCTCATATTGCCCGGCGCGATTTTTTTGTGCGCTATCGCGATATTGCCGACCTTTATTCAAACGATTTTCAGGTTTCCGCAGTCGATCGCTATGCTGATGGGCGGAACGTCGTTGATCATTATGGTCGGTGTCGATTTGGATACGATGAGTCAGGTTGAAGCCCTTCTCAAAATGCACCATCACGACGGGTTGACGACGAAGGGCAGAATCAGGTCGCGGAGCCTCTAGGCTTTGCGTATAGCTGAAACATTGCATGGGAGAACAGTATGAAAGTACGAACCAGCGTAAAACCGATCTGCGCAAACTGCAAGGTCATCAAACGGGGCGGCATTATCCGCATCATTTGCACGAACCCGAAGCATAAGCAGAAACAGGGCTAAGGAGAAACTGTATGGCTCGAATTGAGGGTGTGGATATCCCGAACAAACACATAAGCATTGCATTGACGTATATCTACGGTATCGGCCGCCCCGCGGCGCGCGATATCTGCGAAAAGGCTAAAGTAGATCCGCAAAAATTGGCAAACGATCTTACGGAAGAAGAGCTTGCCCGTGTGCGCGAAGCGATCGACAAAAATTACAAAGTCGAAGGCCGGCTCCGTACGGAAATCGGTTTGAACTTAAAGCGGCTTATGGATATCGGCTGTTATCGCGGGCTGCGTCACAGGCGCGGGCTTCCGGTACGCGGACAGCGCACGCGCACGAATGCGCGCACACGCAAAGGCAAAAAGAAGACGGTCGCCAATAAGAAAAAGGCGTAAGCGGAACCTTTGTCCGCGCTCGGCCGTTTTGTGCGGCATAAAAAGTGCGGATGCGTTTTGCGGCAAAAGATACGGCGCCGTCCGATGCGGCGTTTTTGGGAGATACAATGGCTACGGTTAAAAAGCGAAAAGAAAAAAAGAGCGTATACGAAGGCAACGTATACATTCAAGCTACATTCAATAATACGATCGTTACGATTACCGACTTGCAGGGCAATACGATTGCATGGGCGTCTTCCGGCGGGCTCGGCTTCCGCGGAGCGAAAAAATCGACTCCGTTTGCCGCTCAGTCGGTTGCGGAATCCGCCGTTCAAAAAGCCTCGAGTTACGGCTTGCGCGAAGTCCACGTGTACGTTAAGGGGCCGGGAATGGGACGTGAAAACGCGATCCGCTCCATCGGCAGTATGGGACTTAAAGTAAAATCGATTTCCGACGTTACACCGATCCCGCATAACGGATGCCGCCCGCGCAAAACGCGCAGCATGTAAAACTGCGTTGCGGTATAGCCGTTTTCCCGGTGTATGCAAAAACGGCTTGCACCGTGCGGAACGGTTCATAGAAATTTATTAGTCGGGAACGGCGATGAGAGCTGCCGCCGCGAAAGGCGGGCGCATCGCATCGAAGTTGCCGATTTGGCTGATAGCGAAGAACGGCTCGTATTTGAGCTCTATTCTACATAAGGAGTTCGGATGGCTCGCAAAAATCTGCTCAAAGGTTTTAAAAAGCCGAAAGGCATTACTTACACTCCGCTCGAAACGAATCCGAATTACGGAAAGTTTACGGCGTATCCTTTTGAAACGGGATTCGGGACGACGATCGGCAATACGCTCCGCCGTGTCCTGCTTTCTTCGATTCAGGGCTATGCGGTCACGTCCGTCAGAATTACATCGTACGGTGCTGACGGTGTTCCGCACGTTATTTCAAGCGAATTCGAAGCGATTCCGAATATTGCGGAAGACACGCTGGAAGTTATCAACAGCTTAAAACAGATACGTTTGCGATTGCCCGGCGATACCGAGCAGGACACGATTTTGTATGAGTTCAAGGGACCCGGTACCGTCAAAAGCGATGACTTTGCCAAAGAGGGTGAACTTGAAATCATGACGAAGGATGCCCTCATCTTTACGATGACGGACGGAGCACGGGTCGATATCGAAATTCAAGTCGATTTGGGCAGGGGCTACGTTCCGGCCGAAGTAAACGAGCACTATATCGAAATCGTCGGTACGATTCCGATGGATGCGATTTTTACTCCGATCGTCAAAGTAAAGTACGCGATCGAACCGTGCCGCGTCGGACAAAGAAACGATTACGATAAGCTCGTGCTCGAAATCTGGACGGACGGAACGATTTCTCCCGAAGACGCGCTCGCGGAAGCGGCAAAAATCGCCGAAGAGCATTTCAGAATTTTTATCAACTTCGACGACAGTGCGATTTCCGGCGGAGACGACGGCGATGAAGGGGACAAGCACATCCGCGAAATCCTCAATACGCCCGTAGACGAACTTGAACTTTCGGTGCGTTCGTCGAACTGTCTGAAAAATGCGAATATCCGCACGATCGGCGAACTTACGAAAAAAACCGAAGACGATATCACGAAAACGCGAAACTTCGGCAAAAAGAGTCTTACGGAAATTAAAGAAAAGCTTCAGGAATGGGGTTTGACGCTCGGCATGACCGATTACAGTCATCTGAAGAATTTGAATATCACAAAGAAGGAAGAAACAGATGAATCATAAGATGGGATTTAATCCGCTTTCACGCACACCGGCACATCGCAGAGCTATGTCGCGGAATATGGTAACGTCTCTTTTTCGATTCGAACGCATTACGACGACGCAATCGAAAGCGAAAGAAGTGCGCAGATCTGCGGAAAAACTGATTACACGCGCAAAAGAGGATTCCGTACACAACCGCAGAGAAGCGGCAAAGTTTATTTCCGATGAAAAAATCTTAAATAAACTTTTTACGGAAATCGGGCCGCGCATGAAAGAGCGTGCCGGCGGCTATACTCGCATTTTGAAGCTCGGGTTCCGCTGCGGCGATGCCGCCGATATCGTCATCCTCGAACTCGTCGACTATAAACTTGATACGTCGAGCGAAGAGGAAAAGGCCGAAAAGAAAGCTGCGAAGTCGGCGGAAAAAAAGAACACTGAAAAGAAATCGGCTCCCGAAAAAAAGGATGCGGAAAAGAAATCGGCTTCCGAAAAAAAGAGCGCTGAAAAGAAATCGGACAACGCAAAAAAGTCGGCAAAGGCCGATAAAGCCGATGCTAAAAAATAATATCGCAGAGTAAATCAGGAAACTGTCCGGAAACCGAAGTTTTCGGACAGCACTTTAAAACGTTTGCGGAAAACCGACGTTTTCCGACTTACGCATGGGAGTTAAGTATGTCTAAAAATCATCGAGGAACGGGTCTGCGCTCTTTGCCGTCTCACGGAAGAGACGAGTGCCCCGTCTGTCATAAAACCAATATCAAAGTTTTGTACGAAGTTGAAATCGACGGACAAAAAATAAAAGTGTGCAAATTCTGCAACGCGGCGATGAAAAACAAAGCGCGGAAAGAAGCGCCTGCAAAAGAACCGGCGGCCGCTCCCGCAGCGGAAGCGAACGAAGCTCCCGCCGAGGCGACCGCGGAAAGTTAAGCGAATACCGAACGGAATCCTGCAAGTGCGGCATCCGTTCGGCTCAGTATCTTTAACCGCTGTATGGGGCTGTCTCAAAAGTCGGTTACTTTTTCGACAGCCTGTCGAGTTTAAAATTAAGTTTTTATATTATAATGACTCAATTTTAAACATCGCATAAGTACATCAAGGAAACAGTCCAAAAACTTCAGTTTTTGGACTGCCGCGGAAATGCCGCCCATGCGCGTTTTATATATACGCACTTTGGCGGCGTTTTTTTAACCGATATTTTTATTGATATTTTATTGACATTCTGCCTGTACTTTAAAACAATACAAGGCTTGCAATTATATATAATGCAAAGAATTAAGAGTGGAGATAGCCGGGATCGAACCGGTGACCTATAGATTGCGAACCTATCGCTCTACCAACTGAGCTATATCCCCGTATTTCAATATTATACTACAAATCGATAATTTGTTGCAAGAGGGCAGGGAGCGCGTAAATATTCGGTATGCGAAAAACGCGTCCGTGCGCAAAGTCCGATTCACGTGCGGCATTTGAAGCCGAACTTTCACCTGCCGCACCGACGAGTACGGCATTTCCTCCGAGAGCCGTATAGCCGTCGATATATTTGCGTTGATCGTCCAAAAAGAGCGTGTCGCCGATCGTGCCTCCGCATTTTTCGAGCGCCCGACGATAAGCGCTTTCGTAGGGTTTGCCTTTGAAAGCGCAGTCGCGTATGTCGCAAATCGATTCGAACTCGTCGGCGACGTTCAATTTTTCAAGTACGCGCTCGGCGTGTTCTCTCGGCGAATTTGTTAAAATCGATTTCGGCATATCGATCGATGTAAGGAGCGGGCGCAGGTTTTCATCGGTATCGAGTTCATTCGCTTCGCTTTCGGGATGTATGTATGCCAGATAGCGTTCAATGTCCGTAAGGCCTTCGTGGCGCATCCATTCGAGCGTCGTCGAATAATGCGGCAGATTGGAAAGACGTCTTTCAGCCGCCTCTTCGCGGCTGATGTGAAAAAAATCCGCAACGAGCGTAATCGTGCGCTCCAAAAAGCCCTTCGTCATATCGGAGTCCGGTGTATAGAGCGTGCTGTCCAAATCGAATAAAAGGTGTGCGATTTCCATACCTTTGATAATTCCGTATTATTTTAAAAATTGTTCGGCCGCTTTTTTCACTTCCTGCACGTACTGCATATCGGCGATAAGAAGTCCGTCTTTCGACTCGATGACGGCGCAGTTTTTTATACCGAGCAGTGCGACCGCTTTTCCGTCTTCCGTGTGAATGAGATTGCCGGATGCATCTTTGAAAAATGCGATGCCGTTTGCCGCGTTGCCGCTTTCGTCTTTTTCGGAAAGCTCCCACACCATGTTCCAAGAGCCGACGTCGCTCCAGCCCGCATCGAGCGGAATAACGACGGCGTTTTTCGTGCGTTCCATGACGGCGTAGTCGATCGAATTGCCCTGTACGGCTTCAAAATCGTTTTTATTGAGTTTAACGGCGGTATCCGTGCGTTCGGCGTTTTTGTACGCATCTTTTACGTGTGCAAGCATTTCCGGTACGAACGCTTTCATTTCCGCGAGGTACAGTTCGGCGGGGATTACAAACATGCCGCTGTTCCAAAAATAATTTCCTTCCGCGGCGTATCGCCGGGCGGTCGCTTCATCCGGCTTTTCTTTGAACGCTTTGACCGGACGTACATCTTCGAGCGTACCCGCTTCGGTTTCGATGTAGCCGTATCCGGTTTCCGCCCTCGTCGGCACGATACCGAACAGCGCGTATTTGTTTTTCAGTGCGGCTTTATGCGCTTTTACGACCGCTTTTTGAAAGGAGGGCACGTTTAAAATCGTCGCGTCGGAGGGAAGGACGAGCATGAGACCGTCGCCTTCGTGTTCTCTGCAGTACAGCGCCGCGGCTGCAATCGCCGGGGCGGTATTTCGCGCGACCGGTTCGAGCATGACGGGGCGCTCCAGCTTACCGATATCCGAAAGCTGCGAGCGGACAAGAGCGATATGGTGTTCGTTGCAGATTACGAGCGGAGACGATATAAAATCGAGACCGTCGAGCCGCATGGCCGTCTGCTGAATCATCGTTCGTTTTGCATCCGTGAGCGGGAGAAATTGCTTGGGTACGTCGGGTGTCGAAAGCGGCCACAGGCGCGAGCCCGCACCGCCCGAAAGAATTACGGGCAACATGAGATCACTGTATCACGCTTGGCGCCGAAGAGCAAGGTATGCATTAGCACGTTCGTACAATTACTTTCGTCCGTTCTCTTCCCACTTCAAGCGCAATGCATTACAATGCGACATTATGGAAAATTCAAAACGAAGCGTTACCTGCGGAGAGCTCCGAAAAAGCGATGTCGGTAAAACCGTCGTCTTAAACGGCTGGGTGCACCGCACGCGCGATTTGGGCGGTATCTTTTTTATCAGTCTGCGCGACCGCTACGGCATAACGCAAGTGCTCGTCGGACCCGACGCGGCGGAAAACGTCAAAAAAACCGCAGCTTCGCTCAAAAGCGAATACTGCATTGCCGTGCGCGGAACCGTTTCCGCGCGGGGCGATAAAGACGTCAACGCCGATATGCCGACGGGTGAAATCGAAGTCATTGCCTGCGATATCGAAATCTTTACGACATCCGATCCGCTGCCCTTTGCGATCGACGAAGTGCGCCAAAAAGACGGAACTGTCGTATTGCCGAATGAAGATCTCCGTTTAAAATACCGCTATCTCGATCTGCGCCGCGCTCCGATGCAGCATCATATCATATTGCGCTCTCAAGTGACTTTCGCCGTCCGCGAATACCTCACGCAGCGGGGCTTTCTCGAAATCGAAACGCCGACTTTTATTAAATCGACGCCGGAAGGTGCGCGCGATTATCTCGTGCCCTCGCGCGTGCATGCTGGAAAATTTTATTCCCTCCCGCAAAGTCCGCAGCTGTACAAACAGCTTTTGATGGTTTCGGGTTTCGATAAATATTTCCAGATCGCCCGATGTTACCGCGACGAAGATGCGCGCGGCGACCGGCAGCCTGAGTTTACGCAGATCGATATGGAGATGAGCTTTACCGACCGCGAAGAAGTGCTCGGCGTAACCGAAGGCATGATGGGCTGGGTTTTTAAAAAGACGATGAACTTCGATTTGCCTCTGCGCTTCGACCGGCTTTCGTGGGAGGACGCGTTCGATTTGTACGGTTCGGATAAACCCGATCTTCGCTTCGATTTGAAAATGCGGGACGCGGCTTTTATGGCAGAACTCTCGGATTTCAACGCGTTCAAAGCGGGAGCTGCAAACTCAAGTCGCGATATCGAACGGCACAAACGCTCGGCGATAAAAGCGCTCGTCGTCAAAAACGCTGCCGACAAGTACAGCCGGAAAATGATCGAAGCGCTCGAAGCGGTTGCAAAGACGTACAAAGCGAAGGGGCTCGCGTGGATGAAAGTCGACGGTGAGGGCGCGTTCGAAGGCGGCATCTCTAAATTCTACGCGGGCAAAGAAAAAGAGATTTGCGAAAAGCTCGGTGCCGAAAAAAACGATTTGCTTTTGTTTGTGAGCGATGAAAGATGGCAGACCGCCTGCGTCGCACTCGGTGCCGTGCGCAAGCAGCTCGGTAAAGAGCTCTGCCTCTACGATCCCCGTGATCGGTTTCACTTTGTGTGGATTATCGATTTTCCGTATTTTGCGTGGAATGAAGACGAGAGCAAGTGGGAAACGGAACACCACATGTTTACGCTTCCGCAAAAAAAATATTGGGATACGCTCGAGAGCGATCCGGGTGCCGTCAAAGGCGATCTCTACGATTTGGTGCTCAACGGTTACGAGCTTGCATCCGGTTCCATGCGTATCAACGATCCCGAACTGCAAAAACGCATTTTTAAAATCGTCGGCTACAGCGAAGAGCGCGCGCAAAAAGCGTTCGGTTTTCTCGTGCGCGCATTTCAATTCGGAGCTCCTCCGCACGGCGGCATCGCACCGGGTCTCGACCGCCTTATCATGCTCATGGAAGGGGAAGAGAGTATCCACGAAGTGATCGCCTTTCCGAAAAACAATTTGGCCGCTTCTCCGATGGACGAAAGCCCGAGCGAAGTGGAGCGGATACAGCTCGATGAACTGCACATCGCGGTAACCGAAAAGGAAGATGCAAAAGACGTATGAAAAACGTTTTCGGTTTTAACAAGATCGGAGAAAATCGCGCTTTAATAAAACGCTGTTTCGAAGTACCTTTGTTCGGACGGTATTTTCAAAACTCGATATTCGCCTTATTAATTATTATTTTTTCGATTTGCTTTGCTTCCTGCGAGCGTACTGCGGATCCGCGTACCGAAGCCCTTATGGGAACGGTGTGCACGGTGAACGCGTACGACGACGGCACGAAATCGCTGTACGACGAACTCTTCGCACGGCTGCATGAAATCGACGAAACATTCAGCGTCACTATCGACTCGTCGGAAATCTCCGCGATAAATAAAGCTGCCGGCGAACGAAGCGTTTCCGTTTCTTCCGATACGGCTTACGTCGTCAAAGCGGCACTTTCCTTTGCGGAACTCACCGGCGGCGCCTTCGACCCGACCGTCGGCCCGCTTGTAAAGCTGTGGGGCATCAACACCGATCACGCGCGCGTACCCGAAAAAAGCGAAATCGATGCGGTGCTGCCCTTGATAAACTGGCGCGACGTTTCCGTAACGGACGACAATACCGTCATGCTCAAACGGCACGGTATGGCGCTCGACTTGGGCGGCATCGTCAAAGGCTACGCTGCAGACGAATTGACGAAAATTTTAAAAGCGCGAAAAGTACGCCGCGCCATCGTCGATTTGGGCGGCAATATCTTCGTGTACGGCAAAAAAAAGGACGGCTCTCCGTGGCGTGTCGGCATTAAAGATCCGAACGATCCCGAAGGCGTGCCGGCTATCGTTTTGAACGTGGCAAATTCGACGATCGTGACGAGCGGCGTCTACGAGCGTTTTTTTACGGAAAACGGCGTGCGCTATCATCACATACTCGACGTAAAGACGGGATATCCCGCAGCAAGCGGTTTGCTCTCTTCGACGATCGTCTGCGAATCGAGCATGGCGGCCGACGCGCTTTCGACGAGCGTTTTCGTGCTCGGTAGAGAAGGCGGCATGGAGCTGCTGCACAGGATACAGTCGTCGGCCGGTACGCCTCTTGCCGAGATTCCGGGGCTTCACGCACAAGTGCTCGGCATATTTATCGAAGAGGACGGAAGCGTAACCGCATCGAAAGCACTTGAAGGTTCGCTCGAAGCGCCTGCCGTAAGGTTCGAATAGCGCTTGCCTTGCAGTGCCGCTATGCGTATGCGAAGCGGACGGTTTGTTAAAATTGCAATGCGGCGTTCGGCTGCGGTTTTTGCGGTCGTCAGCCTTTCCAATACGCTTCGGCTCTCGCGATGATTTTTGCAAGTGCCGAATCGTCTGCGGGAAGGGCAAAAAGGCTCCCCGCGCCGCTTTCGGGATTTTGACGAAGCGTTTCTTTTTTTTCGACGATGTACGCGTTCAATTCCGCGCTCAGCTCCCGTGCAAAAAACAGCGCTCTTTCTTTGAGCGCATCGCCTGCCGTTCCGTGCTCACCGTTTGCAGAACATTTATTTTTTTCCGTTGCATCTGCAGTCTGCACGCCGTCCGTCTGCCGCATATTTCCCGTACGGTTTGCATTCCCTGCGCTTCCCGCATCGAGCGGGCTCGTTTGTTCCGCTTTACTTTCCGTGCTCGGCAGTTTTCCCTCCGCGGCGAATCGCGCGATAAAAGATGCCGTATCGTCCGCAATCTTTTGCGTTTCGCGTTCGGCCGCGCGTGCGGCTTCGGATGAAAAAAATTTGCTCGAATGGATAAACGCGTACATTTGAAAGAGCGGTTCGATTTCGTACGAACGGAAATACTGTTTGACGATTTTTGCGAGCGCGTCGGAAAACGAAAGCGGGGCGAGTGAATCCGCAGTTTCGGGAATAAAGCGGACGCCGCTCATATAGTCCGCGCAAAAATCGATCGCCGCTTCGTAGATCGCATCTCTGCTCGAAAAGTGATTGTAGAGAGAGGCTTTGTTTACGCCGAGGAGAGAGGCGATGTCGGCGAGGGAGACGGCACCCGCGCTTTTTTCGAACGCACACGTGAGAAAGGCTTGTAGTATTTTATCGCGGTCGATCCGTTTTTTTGCCATGCCGTCATTATATCGAAAAGTGCCGCGTTTGTAATGCGATTCGACGATGCTGTGCGCTTTTTCTTGTGAGAACCTTCGATATGCGCTATAATGACGGTATGACACAGCATTCTGTTCCGCTTCGAAAAGATGTCCCCTCTTCGGACAAATGGGATTTATCGTCGCTGTTCGCATCGGACGGCGATTGGGAAAAAGCGCTCTCGGAAATCGAAACGCTCACCGAAAAAGCCGCCGCGTACAAAGGCAGGCTTTCCGAATCCGATGAAACGCTGTTTTCGGCGCTCAAAGCGTACGAAGCTGCCGACAAAAAACTCGAAGCCGTTTTCAATTACGCGAGTTTGCAGTTGACCGCGGATGAAACCGACTCCGCCGCTCAAAACAAAGAAGGTCGTGCGCGCATGGCGTACACGAAATACCTCGCGGCGACGAGTTTTTTCAATCCCGAAGTCCAATCGATCCCCGATGAAAAGATACGGGCTTGGATGGAAGAGGACGCTTTCCGCGATTACCGCGTCTTTTTGTCGAAACTGCTCCGTATGAAGCGTTATATTTTAAGCGAAAAAGAAGAGCGCATCATGTCGCTGCAAAGCGAAAGCGCATCCGCCGCGCACAAAGCCTTTACCGTGTTTACCGACGCGGATCTGCGCTTCGGTACGGTGACGGTCGACGGCGAAGAAAAGCCTTTGACGCAATCGACGTGGAGCGTGTTTATGGACAATCCCGATCGGAGCGTCCGCGAAAACGCATACAAAAAATTTTACGGCACTTTCGAAGCTTTCGAGCACACGCTCGCATCCCTCTATTCGGGAAGCGTCAATCAGGACGTGTTTTCGATGCGCGCGCGAGGCTATGCGTCCTGCCTCGAAAAAGCGCTCTATCCCGACAATGTTCCCGTAAGCGTCTACCGCAATCTCATCGACACCGTGCATAAAAATCTTCCCGCGCTCCACGAGTATTACGCGCTCAGAAAAAAAGCGCTTCATCTTTCCGAACTGCGCCACTGGGACGTATACGTGCCGCTCGTCAAAAACGTGCGCACGAACACGAGTTACGAAAAAGCGGTCGAAATATGCCGCGAAGCGCTTTCTCCTCTCGGAAGCGAATACACCGACCGGCTCTGCAGCGGACTTCTCGGCGGCTGGGTCGACCGCTACGAAAACAAAGGAAAGAGAAGCGGCGCGTTTTCAAGCGGCGTATACACGGGAAATCCGTTTATCCTGCTCAATTACAAAGACGACGTTATCCGCGACGTGTTTACGATGGCTCATGAAGGCGGGCATTCGATGCATACGTGGTATTCGGTGCACGCGAATCCCTATATGCAGTACAACTACACGATTTTCGAAGCGGAAGTCGCATCGACGTTCAACGAAGAACTCGTGTTCCGCTATCTTTTAAAACGAGCCGAAACCGATGATATGAAAGCCTATCTCCTCGCAACTCATGCGGGCGACATACTCGCGACGCTGTACCGCCAGACGATGTTCGCCGAATACGAACTGAAAGCGCACGAATTCGTCGAGGCGGGCGATCCGCTTTCCGCGGAACTGCTTCGTAAAACCTATCGATCGCTTCTCGAAAAGTATTTCGGAAGCGAAATGCGGTTTGAAACAAACAGCGATATGGAAGGTTTGCGTATCCCGCATTTTTACAACGCATTTTACGTATACAAATACGCAACGGGGATTTCGGCGTCTCTTGCGCTTGCCGAGCGCGTATTGAACGGAGGCAAAACCGAACGCGACGATTATTTCAGCTTTTTGAAATCGGGAGGCTCCCGCTACCCGATCGAATCGCTCAAAATCGCAGGCGTCGACATGAGCGAAAGCAAGCCGATCGAAGACGCGTGCGCCGTATTTGCGCGCATCGTAAAAGAGCTTTCGGCCCTGCTTAAGATTTAGCGAAAATGTGCCGATATATATAAAGTCGGATTTTTTGCGGAAAATCTTACGGAGATTATAATTGAAAGAAACCGAGTTTAACTCTTTTTTGGCAAAGATACCGAAAGCGGAAATACACATCCACATCGAAGCCGTCATGTCGTTTCGTACGATCGAAAAATTGTACGAGCGGCGCTTCGGTAAAAAGATGAGCGCTGCGGACGAAGCCGAACTCTTTTCATACGATAATCTCAACGGCTTTATCAAAGCCTTTCTCGCCGTACAGGATCTCTTTCAATCCGTCTCCGATTTCAAATACGTTTTCGACGATTTCGGAAAATATCTTGCCAAAAACAATATCGTTTATTGCGAAGCCTTTTTCGCGCCTTCCGCTTTTTTAAAAAAAGGATTCGACTACGGCGAAATGATTTCGCTCTTTTCCGAAAAAATCGCCGAAATCAAAGAAAAACGCAATATCGTCATAAAACTCCTGCTCGACGTGTCGCGGACATTCGGCTGCGACAACGCGATGAAAAATTACGAACTGCTCAAGCAATACCCGTGTAAAGACATCATCGGCATCGGACTCGGAGGAGCCGAACAAAAGGGACCCGCAAAAAATTTCGAACCCGTATTTTCGCGTGCGCACGCGGACGGCTTTCATGCGGTCGCACACGCGGGCGAAGACGTCGGACCGGAATCCGTGTGGGACACGATCAAATTCCTCCGCGCCGAACGAATCGGTCACGGCATCACATCGGTGCAGGATCCCGAACTCATGGACTACCTTGCCGAAACGCAGTTGCCGCTCGAAGTGTGCATTACGAGCAACGTGTTTACGAAGCGTTTTATCGATACCGTCGAAAACCATCCGATTCGCCGCATGTACGACGAAAACGTCTTCGTCACCGTAAACACCGACGATCCGCTCTTTTTCAAAACGAATCTCATCGAAGAATATTGGAAGTGCTACAAAAAGCTGCACTTTACGCTTCCCGAAATCAAGCGCCTCATCTGCAACGGCTTCAACGCGTCTTTCCTCTCAGAGACTGCAAAAAAATCTTACATCCGCGAAGTGAACGCCGCGTGGAAAGCTTTCGCACCTGCCGATTGACGAGCTTTGTTTTTTACAGTTATACTTCTCAGTTATGGAACAAACGCTCCCGAAAATGCTGAAAAAAACCGCTGTCGATTTTCCCGAAATCGCGGCGCAGTATTCGAAAAATGCCGAAGGTGTTTTCGAACCGACATCGTATCGAGAACTGTATGAAACTTCCCTCGATTTTGCCGCTGCTTTAAAACAGCTCGGCGTAGTGCGCGGCGAGCCTGTCGGTCTCATCTCCGACAACCGCAAAGAGTGGGAACAGGCCGATATGGGGATTATGGCGCTCGGTGCCGTCGATGTTCCCCGCGGCTGCGATGCGACGCTTATCGACTTGCAGCAAATTTTGTCGTTTACGGAATGCGCCGTCGTCATTGCGGAAAATGCCGCGCAGATTAAAAAGATCGTTTCCGTAAAGAGCGAACTGCCGCATCTGAAAACGCTCATTTCGTTTGAAGACGTCGGCGACGATATAAAAGCGGACGTAAAAAAATCCGGGATCGATTTATTATTTTTTAATAATTTATTGAACGAAGGTAAAAAGTACAATATCGAACACAGGGCTGAAATCGAAGCCGAACTCGAAAAGGGAGAGTGGAACGATACCGCGTGTATCATCTTTACGTCGGGTACGACGGGTATGCCCAAGGGTGTCGAACTTTCGCACGGCAATTTTTTGACGCAGCTCGACGAACTGCAGGAGCGAATTTATTTGAATCCCGGCGACCGCGCGCTGTGCGTGCTTCCGGTGTGGCACGTGTTTCAGCGGCTGTGCGAATATGTCATTTTGATTCAAGGTGCCGCGCTCTGTTATTCGAAGCCGGTCGGAAGTATCCTCCTCGCCGATTTTCAAAAGATCAATCCTCACCTCATGCCCGCCGTTCCCCGCGTGTACGAAGCGATCTACGACGGTATCAACCGCAAGATGCGCAAAACGGGCGGTTTCGTTTATATGCTGTTCCGATTTTTCGTCGGAGTTGCGATTTTGCATTCGCGGATCGACAGGCTCCTCTTCCGCAAAAACGTGCGCTTCGGGCCGGACTACATCGGTGCGCTGTGGGCGCTGCTCGTCATCCCGTGGCTTTTGCTCTATCCTCTCAAATTGCTCGGGGATGCGCTCGTGTTTCGAAAAATCAAAGCGATGCTCGGGAAAAACTTCCGCGCGGGCGTTTCCGGCGGCGGCGCCTATCCGCACAACATCGACGAGTTCTTTTGGGCGATCGGCGTAAAGGTCGTCGAAGGCTACGGCCTCACCGAAACCGCTCCCGTCGTTTCCGTACGGCCGATAGCCGATCCCGTGTTCGGCAATGTCGGCTCTCCCATCCGCGGCGTCAAAGTGCGCATCGTCGATCAGGACGGCTATGTGCTCGGACGCTGCAAACAGGGCGTCGTGCAGGTAAAGGGCGGCACGGTGATGAAGGGATATTACAAGCGTCCCGATTTGACGGCAAAAGTGATGACTGTCGACGGCTGGTTCGACACGGGCGATATCGGCATCCTTTCGATTCACGACGAAATCGTTTTAAAAGGCCGCATGAAAGATACGATAGTGCTCCGCGGCGGCGAAAATATCGAACCGCTTCCGATCGAGCAAAAGCTGCAGGAATCGCGCTTTATCAAAGCGGCTGTCGTCGTTGGGCAGGACGAACGCTATCTCGGCGCGCTCATCCTCGTCGATGAAGACGAAGTAAAAGGCTATGCGGCCGAAAACGGCATCCAATACGATACCTACGAAAATCTGCTCGCATCCGAATATATTCAAACGCTGTATGCGAGCGAAATCAACGGTCTCATCAATTCGAAAAACGGGTTTAAGATGTTCGAGCGGATCAATAAATTCGTACTGATCACAAAGCCATTTGAAGTCGGCGTCGAACTTTCGGCGAAACAGGAAATCATGCGTTTCAGGATCGGTGAAATCTACGCTGAAGAAATCGCTTCTCTGTTCGTTCAGGATCAGAAAGCGGATATGTGAGGAAATCGAATATGAAAGACATAGTGCCGGCGGAGATCATCGTACGCGATGTGTGCCGCGTAAAAAAAGGCGAGAGGGTGCTCATCGTCGCAAATCCCGAAACGAATATGATTGCGCAGGATTTATTCGAAGCGGTAAAAAAGGCGGGCGGTGTGCCGGTGCTCATGTTTCAAACCGTAAAAAATTCGTTCGACAACGCATCGCCCGAAGTGCTCGCTTCTATCGCGACGAATCCCGACCTATGTTTTTCCGTGTCGTCGTCAAAGCTCGGAAAAGATCCCGGCGCGGCGGCGCATCCCTATGTCGACGCAAAGGGCACGAAATTCATGCATATCTTCGACTTTTTACTGAACGGCAAAAAATCGATGCGCGCCGTGTGGATGCCGGGCATCACGCAGGAGATGTACGAACGTGCGGTTCAGATCGATTATAAAGAACTCGCGTTGCGCTGTGCGGTGTTAAAAAAAGCGTATGAAAAAGCCGTCTCCGTTCACGTTACTTCTCCCGGCGGAACGGATGTCGTCGTACCGGTCGCGGGACGCAAAGCCTTCGAAGACGACGGAGATTTTTCGAAGCCCGGTTCGGGCGGAAACATCCCCGCGGGAGAAGTGTTTATCAGTCCCGTCGTCGGTACGGGAAACGTGCAGGACGAGGGAAATCTCATCGATAAGATCAAACAGAAGATCAGCGCTCAAAGCGATGCCGAAGACGCGGACGGCGTTCAAGGCAGTGCGGAAGGAGCGGGTGCGCAAGGGGACGGCAGGCGAGCCGAAGAAAAAAACGCGCCGGGTGCATCCGGAACAAACGGGAAAATCGTATTCGACGGTTCGATGACGTTCGGTGACGGAGATGCCCTTCTTGAAACGCCGATAGTCGTGCAGGTTGCCGACGGTTTTGTAACCGACATAGAGGGCGGAGAGGAAGCCGCGCGCTTGAAAAAAACGATCGGCGACGCGGAAGCGAAATCGCTTGCGATGGAAAAGGAAGGAAAGCTGCCCGAAGGGGAAGGGAGCGTGTATCGCAGAAATGCGCGCAATATCGGAGAGCTCGGCATCGGCTTGAATCCCGCCGCCGTCATTACGGGAAACATGCTCGAAGACGAAAAAGCGTTCCGAACGTGTCACTTTGCGATCGGTGAAAATTACGACAGCGATGCGCCCGCTCTGATTCACCTCGACGGTGTCGTACGCGAACCGACGATCGAAATAACGTATGAAGACGGCTCCGTGCGGACGGTTTTGCGAAACGGAGACCTGATGCTGTGAGCAGCACAACAGATTGTCGGAAAGTTTTAAAAACTGCGGCTTGTTACGAAAATGAAAATTTCCGCAATCGATAAGACTTGCAAAAATTGCGTGAAAAAATTGCGTTGACATGCTGCGATATTTTTTGTTATAATGATTTCGGCGTCGTACCCAAGTGGTAAGGGACGGGTCTGCAAAACCCTTATGCAGCGGTTCAATTCCGCTCGACGCCTTGGGCCGGAATATCGCATGATGTTCCGGCTTTTTTTCATCGAGGCGGCTTATGGAAACCATTTCGTGCGATTACATCATTGTCGGTGCCGGCAGCGCGGGGCTTGCCTCGGCGCAATATGCCGCGCGCGCGGGTTTGCGCACGATCGTCTTCGATCCGTTCGAGCCGGGCGGACAGGCGCTGCAGATCGTCGAGCTTGAAAATTATCCGGGCGTCTTTCCGGCCGTTACGGGAATCGATTTTATCGGTACGATGAAAAAGCAGGCGGAATCTTTCGGCGCGCGGATTGCACAGGCAAAAATCGCTTCGATCGATAAAATTAAAAATACGTTTTACGTTCATACCGAAAGCGGAGAATACAGCTCTTTTGCGCTCCTTATTGCGACGGGTGCCGAACACCGTATGCTCGGCGTTCCCGGTGAAAAAGAATTGACCGGAAGAGGCGTTTCATACTGCGCGACCTGCGACGGGCCTTTTTTTCGCAACAAAGCGATTGTCGTGGTCGGAGGCGGCGATTCGGCATGTACCGAGTCTCTCTACCTTGCAACGCTTTCTCCGCACGTTACGCTCGTCCATCGTAAAGCGCAGTTCCGCGCGGAATATTCTATTGTCGAAAAAGTGAAAAACGATAAAAATATACATATCAAATACAATACGCTCGTAAAAGAAATCCGAGGGAACGGACGGGTACAATCCGTATTGCTCGAAGATACGGAAACGGGAGACGAAGCGGAACTGCCTGCAGATGCCGTATTCATCTTCGTCGGCATGAAAGCGCGTACGGAACTTTTCAATACGCTGCCGAAAGACGGGGCGGGTTATATCGTGACGAACGAAAAGATGGAAACGATGATGCCGGGTCTGTACTGCGCAGGCGATGTACGTGCAAAACCGTTCCGCCAAATAGTCACCGCCGTTTCAGACGGCGCGATCGCGGCGCACGAAGCCGCCGAATACGTAAAGCGGGTTTTGCCGGCCGGAGAACGAGCATGAATCGCTTTACAAAATCAATATTATTAATTATTAATATAGCGATCGCCGCTTCGCCGCGTCTTTTTGCGCAGAGCGGAACGAGCGCCGAATCGCTTCCGAAAGGCGTCACGTTTTGGAGCGATTATCCGGCAGAAACGCTCGCACACACGATCGTCGAACGCATGAGCGATGCGGAATGCCTTTCGCAGATATTTATGTTCGGCTGGGCGGGCGCCGAGCCGGATCAACTTTTGTATGATTGGGTTTCGCGCGGGCTCGGCAGCGTAAAAGTGTTCGGATGGAACACGGGGGATATACGCCTCGTTGCGAGTTCCGTTTTTTCGTTGCAGCGGAGCGCGTCGCAAACGAGATTTAAAATACCGCTGTTCGTCGCGACCGATCAGGAGGGCGGTTGGATCCGCCACGTCAAAGGTGAAACGTCGATCACGCCCGGCAATATGGCGATCGGAGCTGCAGGTTACCCCGTCGACGCGTGGTACAGCGCGTATTATATTTCGCGCGAAATAAAAGCGCTCGGTATCAATATGAATTTTGCACCGTCGGTCGATCTCTTTACCGATCGCACTTCCACGATCATCGGACCGCGCTCCTTCGGCGATAATCCCGAACACGCGGGCATTCTCGGCGCGGCTTTTTCCGCAGGGAGCATTGCGGCAGGCGTTATCCCGACGGCAAAGCATTTTCCGGGACACGGAGACACCGACGGCGACTCGCACGTAAGGCTTCCCGAAATCGATATCGACGAAAAGACGTTCATGCATCGAGAACTCGTTCCGTTCGAATACCTCGTCAGACAAAAAATCCCCGCGATCATGTCGGGGCATTTGAGTTTTCCGAAAATCGATGCAAGCGGTGCGCCCGCTTCCCTTTCAAAATATTTTCTCACCGATTTGCTGCGCACGAAGCTCGGCTTCGACGGCTTGATCATTACCGACGATATGATGATGAACGGCGATACGCTCTACGCGGGTTCTTTGACGAACGCGTTTTACCTTGCGATAGCGGCCGGCAACGATATCCTCATCTCTTCGACGACGGCGCACTTAAACGAACCGTTGTGGACGGTAAACCTTGATCGCATGAAAACGGACGCTTCATTCCGCGACCGCGTAAAAGATGCGGCGTATCGCGTCTTAAAAGCAAAGCTTGATTATTTTAAAAGCGGAAATGCGGCACCTCTTTATCCCGACGCCGCTTCGATCGGAAAGTATATTCCCGATAAAGAAGGCGAAAAGTTTTTTTTAGAACAGGCGTGCCGGTCGATTACGCTGTACAAAAAAGGTACGCTGCCGCTTTCGAGCCGTGATGCCGGACGTGTGCTCTTTGTCGGCTCTCTTTCTCGATTTTTCAGCGAAGGAAAGCGGCGCTATGCCTCTTCCGGTGATTATCGGTTTTCTTCGGAGCCTGGACCGAACGAAACGCAGTATATGTGCGATCATATCCTTGAAAGCGCTGCTGCCTACAATACGGTCATATGCTGTGTTTCGAATGCCCAGTCCGCGCGCATCGCCCGCACGCTCAAAGGAAGCGGGAAGAGAATCGTGATCTTTTCGATCATGTCGCCCGAATACTCACTCGATTTCAGCTGGGCGGATTCCGTCGTTATGGGATACAGCTGGTCGTCGTATACGTTCGACGCGATGTTCGGCGCGCTCGCAGGCGAATACGAAGCCCAAGGCACTTTGCCGTTTAAACCGTAAAGCGTTTGTACCGATTTTGCGTGCGGCTTTCGCGCGCTTTCAATCAACGAACTTGCCGAATGACGTCGCGCGCTTTTAACCCGAACGCCGCTGCCGCCTTTTTGCGCGCCGCTGCCGCCTTTTTGCGCGCCGCTGTCGCCTTTTTGCATCGCCGGGAAAATTATTAATATTTCGGGATCGTAATTTTTTTCGTGTCCGCTTCTCTGCCGTATACTTCTATTTGTGTCAGCGCCGGAAACGGCGAGTCGAGCGTTTCATCTTTCAGCAATTTGCCTAAAGTTATGTATGTCGTTTTTTTCGGAACGATTTTGAGTACATGAGGTGCCGCGCTTTTCTTTAGAGAAAATACTTGTACGCTGCCGTCGGAAAAACCGATTTCTATTTGTTTCCAATAATTATCGTGAGGAAAATCGGCGCGGCATATCAGTATGATTTTATCCGTATATATGTTTCGTCCGAAATCAAGCGTAAGCAACGCTTGGGGATCCCGATTGATACCCCACGATTCATACGGCCATTTGCCGTGCGAGCGATTTTCGCAGTTGCCGTTGATCGCATTGCGTGCGGCGAAAACGGATTCGCCTCTGGTTTCGATATTTGCTTTTGCATGAGGAAAGCAAACGTCGTTCGTATGCGTATCGTGATCGTTCAGTGCGAGATTTTTATATGCATCGATTTCTTCTTCGTATGCGACGCGCGCTTTGAGTAAATGCAAGGTTCCCGAAAAAGTTTTCGGATCGTAAGAAAACTTTTTTTCTCCGAACGGAATTTCATATGTGAAGACCGGTCCTTTCATGTAGACAAAAGCGGGATTTAAAACCGTATCGAACTGAATTATAAAAAAACAATTGCTTTTCGACACGGAAAATACGATACGGTCGCCCACGCGGTATTCGTGTTCATATACCAAGTGCACGAAATCTTCCCCGATTTGCCGTGCACGCACTTCGCCTTTTTCGTTGTTTATCTCAAGTGTCAGAGTGTTTTTCGACATACACGCTACTGTATATCGAATATTCGTTTTAATCAAGTTTTCGGAATATTAACTTTTTTCGTGTACTTCCAATTGTAACTGTGCGTGTCGGGCAGCTTGCCGTCGATACGGTCATTTTGTGCCTGCAGCTGATCGCGAATGAGCTTTCGGAAAGCCGTCATAAGCGGTTCGGGGTTTGCATTTTCGTTTGCAAGGTGCGCCGCCTGCAGTTCTTTTATGAGATAATAACAGGATTCGATCGTCGAGATATAATCGGGAGAAGGCTCGCGCTTGAACGTAAACTCCGAGCGGTAACTGCCTGCAAACGAGAGACGCGGAAGATCAAGCAAAAAAGCGCTGTGCTCGATCACTTTGCGCGAACAAAACCACGTCGCGTCGATGACGATCACGAGAAGCGTTTTGTCTCCGACGAGATCGGCGAATCCTTCGGTACGCACCGTGTGCGCATCCTTTCCCGGATAGAGCAGCACGGGAAAATAACGCTCATCGGCGAGCAGTTCGTGCAGCCGCGCATTTTTTGAAAAATCGATTCCGACGAGAATTTCAGAATCGACGAGCGACACATGTGCAATGCGGCCTGTTCCCGTGCGCTCACGCTTCGCTTCTTTCGGATGCATGAGCAGCACGAATTTGACACCTGCGTCGACCGGCTCCGCGTATTTACAGAGACAGAAGCGCACCGGCCGGAAACAGCGCCAGCAGCGATCGCTCATACGCCGAGCGATTTTAATAAATCGGCTTTGCTCATCGCACCCGTTTGCTGAGCGGCGGCTTTGCCGTTTTTAAACAAGATAAAGGTCGGAATGCTCATGACGCGGAATTGCGCGGCAAGGCTTTCCTGTTCGTCCACGTTGACTTTGCCGACTTTCAATACGCCTTTTTTTTCTTCGGCGATTTCCGAAACGACCGGCCCCATCATGCGGCACGGCCCGCACCACGACGCCCAAAAATCGACGAGTACGGGAAGATCGGATTCGAGCACTTCACTTTTAAAATTCTCCGCAGTAAGCGTGAGTTCCATAATTGCCTCCGGTATATTATTTATTATAAAATTGTATTTATTTAAATATAGTCTTTTCTTGTTGTAAAAGCAAATAAAATTCGCTACAGTGATAATCGCGAATTCGTCGGTTTTCGCAATGCGGCAGACTTTCCGCATATCTTTACGGGTGGTGCTATGACAAAAGATTTGACACAGGGAAAACCGTTCCCTCTCATCCTCGAATTTTCGATTCCGGTACTGCTCGGCTATCTGTTCCAGCAGTTTTACAACCTCACCGACACGGTTATCGTCGGAAAATCGCTCGGCGTTCAAGCGCTCGCAGCCGTCGGCTCGACCGGCGCCGTGAACTTTTTAATAATCGGCTTCGTCATGGGCGTATGCAACGGTTTTACGATCCCCGTATCGCAGCGTTTCGGCGCAAAAGATTTTTCGCTCATGCGGAAGTATGTCGCAAATATCCTATATCTGTGTATCGCATTTTCCGTTATCATGGCAGTCGGTACCGTTATCTTTTGCGATCCGCTTATGCTTGCCATGGAAACGCCGGAAGACATCCTCGTGCGTGCGGGCGACTATATCAGGATAATCTTTGCGGGCATTCCGCTTACTTTTTTATACAATACGACATCCGGTTTGATCCGTGCACTCGGCGACAGTAAAACGCCGGTATTTTTTCTCGTGCTTTCGTCGGTGCTCAATATCGCTCTCGATTTGATCTTTATCCTTGTATTTCACTGGGACGTGCAGGGGGCGGCTCTCGCGACGATCATCTCTCAGGGAGTTGCCGGCATCGCGTGTCTTTTTTATATGCTCAAGAAGTTCGATATCATCAAGCCGAAAGGCGACGAGCGAAAATTTAATAAAAAATACTGCAGCGTGCTGTGCGGTGTCGGCGTGCCGATGGGACTGCAATATTCCATAACGGCGATCGGAAGCGTTATCCTGCAGGCATCGGTAAACGGACTCGGTTCCGCCGCCGTCGCCGCAGTTACCGCAGCGACCCGCGTCAGTCAATTTTTTTGTACGGTCTTCGATTCTCTCGGTACGACGATGGCAACCTACGGCGGACAAAATACGGGGGCAGGCAAAATCGACAGACTCGGTGCGGGCGTGCGCGACAGCATGATCATCGCCGCTGTGTATTCCGTGCTTGCGATGCTCATCTACTTTGTGCTCGGTGATTACCTCGTCATGCTCTTTATGAACGGAGGGCAGACGGAAATTATTAAAAATGCGAAACTCTTTTTACTGCAAAACGGTTCCGCGTACATCCTTTTGTCGGTCGTAAATATTTTCCGATTTATGATTCAAGGCATGGGATTTTCGCGCTTTGCGATTTTTTCCGGCGTATTCGAAATGGTTGCGCGTATGCTCATGGGTGTCTTTATGGTGCCGCATTTCGGTTTTGTGAGCGCAGGCTTCGCCTCTCCGTTTGCATGGCTTTTAGCCGACTGCTTTTTGATACCCGCGTTTATCCACTGCCGTCATAAACTCGAAAAGCAATTTCAAAAACGGTAGTCCTCGACCGCATCCCGCCTCGTGTATAGTGATAAGGCAGGCGGGGAAACGACGCCGACGGTTTCTTAATAATTTTTTTATGTTGCCAGTTCGCTCTCTTTCTGCTACACTGCGCCTATGGTCATAGCTTCCATCGATTTGAAAGACGGACGCGTCGTACAGCTGAAAAACGGCGCGCATCCGATACTCGCGCGCGATGATGCGGAATCGCTCATAGAAGAATTCGACAGGTACGGCGAAGTCGCCGTCATCGATTTGGATGCGGCGCTCGGAAACGTCGACTCTCACGGCGACACGAAAAATACGCCGCTTTTAAAACGGCTTTTGCGCATGGGTAACGTACGCACGGGCGGCGGCATACGCAGCGTCGAGCGCGCAAAAGAACTCGTGTCGTTCGGCGCGGAAAAAGTGATCATCGGTTCGGCGGCATGGAAAAAAAATCCGAAAGCGGGGGAGTGCCCGCTCGATGTCGAATTCCTCGATTCTCTCGTACAGGCGATCGGCCGGCAGCGCGTTATCGTCGCCGTCGATGCGAAGGGCGGAAAGGTCGCCGTACACGGCTGGACTGAAACGACGGACGTGCCGTTTATAGAAGGAGCCGTGCTGGCGGAAAAATACTGCAGCGAAATTTTATTTACCTGCGTTGAAAAAGAAGGCTGTATGCAGGGCGCAGATACGGGCGCGATCGAAAAACTGAGAAAAGCGGTGCAGTGCCGCATCGTCGCCGCAGGCGGCGTTTCATCGACGGAAGAAATCGTGCAGCTTGAAAAGCTCGGATGCGACGTGCAGCTCGGTATGGCGCTTTATACCGGAAAGGTTTCGCTTGCCGATGCGTTTATCGGCTGTTTGAATTGGGATAAAGTCGATCTCATTCCGGTCGTCGCGCAGAGCGTAAACGGAGACGTGCTTATGCTCGGCTATGCGAACCGCGCGGCGTTTGAAAAAACGTTTGAGACGAACAAGCTGACTTTTTTCAGCCGTACGCGGGGAATGCTGTGGACGAAGGGCGAGCACAGCGGACATTGGCTTTCGGTGCAAAAACTTCGCGCCGACTGCGATCGGGATACCGTGCTTGCGACGGTCGTCCCTCACGGGGGCGTGTGTCATACGGGCAGCTTTACCTGCTTTACGGGCGAAGCAGACGAAGCGTCGTCCGCCGGAAGATTATACGATATCATTGCGGACAGGTTCGCGCATCCGAAGCCCGGCTCTTATACGGCGACGCTCGACGGAAAGCGCGTCCGCGAAAAGATTTTGGAAGAAGCCGACGAGCTGTGCAACGAAGCCGAGACGAAGCAGGATATCGTGTGGGAAGCCGCGGATCTGTTTTATTTTATGAACGTGCTCATGTACCGCGAAGGCGTTACCTGGCGTGACGTTTATGCAGAGCTCGACAGACGACATAAGAGCACATAAATCCGAGCAGTGCGGAGGATTTATGTGCGTCTCCAATAAAAGAAAAACGGCTCTGCCGTTTTTCAACTC
>ERZ772960.365-NODE-365-length-41883-cov-10.791910_pt1 | contig 41883 bp, 33 predicted proteins | sample MGYA00580678_ERZ772960 | MGnify/ENA primary metagenome ERZ772960 (study PRJEB29015, sample SAMEA2737930) | human oral metagenome | biome: human oral; feature: human-associated habitat; material: dental | place: China | collected 2059 ... | reverse complement strand
CACGGGAACTTGGTATGAGCTACGGGCAGTACAGTGCAATGCGGCGCGGGCTGCTGAAGATGTGAGGTGTGCTATGGCAGAGACATTTGCACTGATCCTTGTGCTGGTGATTGTGATTTCGCTTGCGGACGAATTGTAAGGTTCGGCGGCGGTTTTGCGAGGTTCGGCGAAGATTTGACGGATGAAACGCCGAAAAGCCGCGCCGCTCTATGGATTCGGCGTTGTAAGGTAGAGGGTGCATTTTGTGAGGTTGGAGGAAACAATGTGTAAGATCGAACTGTTTGCATAGGAGGAGAGCCCATGAAACAAATCCTTGATGCGTGCTGCGGCTCTCGAATGTTCTGGTTTGATAAGGAGCATCCTGCGGCCGTGTTTATGGACAATCGCAGTATTACTAAAACCTTGTGTGATGGGCGGCGATTCGAGGTAAAGCCCGATCTGATCGCGGACTTCCGAGAGATTCCATTTCCCGACGGGAGTTTCCGGCTTGTCGTATTCGACCCGCCGCACCTGTGTAGGGCAGGAAAAACATCGTGGCTTGGCATAAAATACGGCATCCTCGAGAGCACATGGCAGGACGATCTACGTCGTGGATTCGAGGAGTGCATGCGAGTTCTTAAAGATTACGGAGTGTTGATTTTCAAGTGGAGCGAAGATCAGATCAGCACGGCAGACATTTTGAAGCTGTTCCAGATGCAGCCGTTGTTCGGGAATCGGAGGGGCAAGACAATCTGGGTGGTGTTTATGAAATTTCCGGAGGAACAACAACTACAATCGCAAAAATTTGGTTGAAAACACTGAATAACATCCAAAAAGCGGGATATGCGACACTTATCTATATAACATCCAAAAAGCGGGATATGCGACACTTATCTATACCGCTCTTTTGGTGCGTTCGGAACATATTGGTGACGACAACAAAATGATGAGACGGGAGGAACAGGCGTGAGAGAGTACGGCGACTATATCAGGGAGACAAAGCGGCTCTTGCAGAACTATACAAAGATGAAGGTCGCCGTCACGAATCTCACAGAGGAGATCGATGCGCAGGAGATGATCTTGCGTGACGAATCCATATCCTCTAGCCAGTATGGAGATGATCGCATCAGCGGAGGCACAAGGGAGCTGACGAGCACCGAGGCGGCTGCTGCACGGCGCATCGAGTTGGAGGGACATATCGCCGATATGCGGATTCGCAGAGATGATATGGAGCGGACGATACGGGCAATAGATCGTGCGTTTGAATCGCTGGATGATGCGGATGTGGAACTGTTGCAGGGACGGTACATCCGGGGACTGTCATGGGCCGAGCTTGCGGAGGAGTTGAACTATACGGAGAAGTGGGCGAAGGAGAAGGGCGGAAAGGTGCTGCGGGATGTTGCACTCATGCTGTTTGGGGTGGAAGTTAGACCGGCACAGTTAAAGCTTTCAATTTTTGCGAATAATTAACAAATTACTTGTGAATTTTAGTAAAATATGCTATATTACTTTCATGAGCGATTGTGAAAGTGAGGCGATTTAATGATTACGAAAAACAGCATTCAGCAGCAATTTGAGCAGGAATTTCCACCGGAACGTATCCATGCCGTACGCGCGTTAGTTGATTTGGCCTATGAGAGTGCTGATACCCTATATAAGTATCAGCCAAATGATGGAATGTATAACCTCCTTCGGGCAACAAATGTTGGAAAAGGGATCTGGGCAGACATCTTGCGTGCCGGCATTGCATGTTCAGCGAGACTGTTTTGTGAAAAAGGCATATTGCCATATACTTTTGAAACACCGATGAATTGTGCTCGTAATTGTCATCATGTACGCCTTTATAATGAAGACGTGTGCCTGTATTTCGCGCGGACACAATATAATAAGGATATTCCACGGAAAGCACTTTATAGGGCTTCCGATCTCATTCAGACTAGACTTTTTGATGAAGAGTCGGATATAAATAAAATAAAAACATATGCCGTGACATATGGAGATGGCGGCGAACATGAATTTCGATATGGACGTATAGGGATTCCCGGAGAAAAAAACTGGATACATTCAAAACCACTAAAGGTTGGAGCATATCAATACCCTACCCAAAAAGAAAAAAATGAAATCCTTGTTCAATTAGATGAGAACTATAAAGCTCTGTTGAGAAGGGATGAAAAAGATAATGGGAGCATCAAATAATATAGAATATTGCATCCCACAACGACTGCGTGATGCGAGGATTGCAGACGGAAAAACGATAAAAGAGGTTGCGGAAGCACTAGGAATCAGCGCACAGGTTTTATCTATGTTTGAATTAGGGCGCTGTAAAGTTTCAGTTGAGATGTTCTTTCGTTTGAAGAATATGTATAACATGCCTAATAGTTTTTATGGAACCCAATATATGGATAATGTGGCACGCAGTACGGTTTTCTTTCGTAAATTTAGTGCGGCGACAAAAAGAAAAAGAGAACAGGCATTAAAGCAGTCGGATTTTATCAGTTGCAATATCATCAAATTCTTTGAAGGCAAGATAAAGTTTCCGGCGGTTGATGGATTATTTGATGAAATCAAAACATCAGTGAATATTGAGAAAAAACGAGATCCTGAACTATGGGCAAAGTTAATTCGCAGAAAATGGAATATGGGTACGAACCCCATATCAAACCTGATACGTGATTTGGAACGCAGGGGCATCATTGTTGTTGTTATGCCAATGGATAATGATGTGGATGGGTTTTCCTATTGGCAAGATGGGAGACCGTTTATCTTTGCAAATAAAAATAATACAGCGGTCAGACTTCGCATGAGTATCGCACATGAGCTTTGCCATTTGTTTTTTCACGAGGAAGAAGATGTTGAAAGAGAGTTGAAAAGAGTGGAGGATGAGGCGAAGGCTTTTGCAGGGGCATTTTTGTTGCCTGAGGCGGCGTTACATAATGAATTGTATATGGGATCGTTAGAACAGTTTCGATATCTAAAGTCCAAATGGCGAGTATCCATCAACGGGATTGTCATGAGGGCAAAACAACTTTTCTTGATTGATGATAATAGGTACACATATCTACAGACACAAATATCAAGAAAGAAGTGGAGAAAAAGAGAGCCTGAGGATGATGTTATAGAGCAAGAGCAACCTGTTCTTCTTAGTCAAGCAATCAGGTTATTCATTGATGATGAAATAATGACACGAGATGAAATGATTGAGGGAATAGGGTTAAGCGGCTGTTTTATAGAGAGTCATTGTTCGTTGCCGAATGGTTATTTCGACCGTGTACATAACAATTTGGTACACATGGATTTTAAGAGGAGGAAGAAAACATGAAGGAGTTAAGTAAAAATGCGCGTCAGCTTTTGTTTGCAATCAGAGAAGGAGATAAAGGTGATATAGGTGCACATGAATTAGGCATGACGCATGATGAATTTATAGATGCGAGCGAAGAACTTATGAGAGAGTCGCTGCTTGATCATTGGCGTTTAACTGAGAGTGGCATGGTAGATATTATGGGGGTAAAATTGCAGAGCCCAAGTCTAACAGCACGAGGGGAAGATGTATTTAAGGAACTGCGAAAAGATTAGAGCCTGTGGATAACTCAATCATATTCCCAACGGTATTTTTAACCGACTTTTTGTTCCCTTTTACTTCCTTTTTTTCATCGGAAAACCTGTTATACTGTTATTGTGAGTGACCTGGAGATGAGTCAGGTCGCCACTACCTCCTTCATCCATTCCCTCTCAAAAAGCCGTCTCAATCGAGGCGGCTTTTCTCGTGGGGCGAGATGTAAGTTTTGGCGATTTTTTATAGGTCGTCGGCAGGAGATATAAATTTTATAGGGTATAGAGCGCGGTACTGCGGGAAACGCTCGGAGGGCACAGCTGCGGCGGTGTCCTTTTTGTATGCGGAGGAGGCGGATGCGTGACGGATGAGATAACACTGCTCCAGGGGGATTGTTTTGAGCGGATGAAGGAGATAGCGGATGGGAGCGTGGATATGATTCTCACCGATCCGCCGTATGGGGTGACGTGCTGCAAATGGGACAAGACTGTGCCGTTTGCTCCGATGTGGGAGGCATTCGAGCGGATTATCAAGCCGAACGGATGTATTGCCATCTTTGCGGGCGAGCCATTTTCCGCTGCCCTCATCATGTCCAACTTGAAACTGTATCGCTATGAACTGATTTGGAGAAAGAACGAGGCAACGGATTTTCTGAATGCGCGTCGGAAACCCTTGAAGATTCATGACAAAGTACAGATTTTTTACAAATCAAAAGCAATCTATCATCCACAGATGACAGAGGGGAAGCCCTATGATCGTGGCTGGAAAACGACAAAGACGGAGTGTTACGGGAAAGTTCCTCTGCATGAAACAAAAAGTGAGAACGGTGAACGTTTTCCGACGACTGTCATAGAGTTTCCGCGAGAGGTTGGGTTGCATCCAACACAAAAGCCCGTTCCTTTATTGCGATGGCTTATCCGCTCTTATACCGATGCGGGCGATACCGTTCTTGACCCCTTCATGGGCAGCGGGTCAACGGGTGTGGCATGTCTCTCCGAGGGGCGGCGCTTCATCGGGATCGAGCGTGAGGATACGTATTTCGAAGTGGCAAAGAAGCGCATTGAGGAAGCGCGGAACGGTTTGTTTGTGTAAGAACGTATCAGAGGAGGTGGCAGAATGCAGCGATTACAGGAAAATTTTTGTATGGAATTTGTACGGTGTGGAAATGCCACCGAAGCCTACAAAAACGCGGGGTACAAGCCTCGCTCGGACAAAGTTGCGGGGACGGCTGCTGCAAGATTGTTGGGAAATGTTGGTATTCAGAAACGAATTGAGGAACTGCGCCGCGAAATTGATTCGCACAAGATTATGGATGCGGCAGAGCGGCGCGAACTACTCACGCAATTTGCCCGTGATGAGGAGACGGGAAAGGCAGATCGTCTCAAAGCAATGGATCTTCTCAACAAGATGGACGGGGTATACATCAACAAGACGCAGGTGAGCGGGATTGATGGCGCTCCGTTGACCTTTAGATGGGAGGGCGGCACATGAGCGAGATTGTAATACCGTACACGCCGCGCCCGATCTGGCAAGACACAATACATCCCGCACTCTCTGCCAATCGTTTTGCGGTGCTTGTTTGTCACCGCCGTTTCGGAAAGACGGTCGGTACGGTGAACGAGATGATTAAAAAGGCGGTGCTCAACGAGAAGAAAGCTCCTGTCTACGCATACGTCGCACCGTACCGCAATCAGGCAAAGCGCGTGGCGTGGGAGTATCTGAAATACTATACGAATCCCATTCCGAATCGCACGGTGAATGAATCGGAGCTCTATATCGAGCTTCCGTCGCGGTGTCGCGGTTCGCCGGGGGCACGGCTCTATATCATCGGGGCAGACCATCCTGACGCGCTGCGCGGGATTTACCTCGACGGGGTCATCCTCGACGAGTACGCGGATATTAAGCCTGAACTCTGGGGCGGTGTCATCCGTCCCGCGCTTGCCGATCGTGAGGGGTGGGCGGTGTTCATCGGAACGCCGAAGGGACAGAATCAGTTCTATGAGATGTACCGGCACGCGGAGAAATCGGCGGGTTGGTACTCTTGCATTTATCGGGCGGATGAGACGGGCGTACTTCCCAAAGAAGAACTCGCGGATATGCGGGCGCAGATGACAGAGATGGAGGTTCGGCAGGAACTGCTCTGTGACTTTACCGCCTCTGCCTCCGACGTTGTTATCCCGATTGACCTTGTCACGGAAGCGGCGGCGCGTGAGATGGACGCAGAGGAGGTACAGGGACAGCCTGTCATTCTCGGTGTGGATGTGGCACGCTTCGGCGATGACCGCACGGTGCTCTGCATTCGTCAAGGGCTTTTGCTCAAGGAGATACGCACGTTCACGGGGCTTTCGACGATGGACACGGCGAGCGCGGTGATTTCCTGCGATACGGAGTTCTCCCCTGCGGCGGTCTTCATCGACGCAGGCGCAATGGGGGCGGGTGTGATCGATCGTCTGCGGCAGCTCGGCTATGCGCCGACGGAGATCAATTTCGGCGCGGCTGCGATGGATACGGAGCGTTACGCAAACATCCGCGCTGAGATGTATTTCAAATGCCGCGACTGGCTTGAGGCGGGTGGCGTACTCACGCAGAACACGGAACTCAAAACAGAGCTCTCTACGGTAGAATACAAGTTCAGTGCAAGCGGGCGCATCCTCCTCGAGCCGAAGGATAAGGTCAAGGAGCGCATGGGAAAGAGCCCTGACCTTGCGGACGCGCTTGCGCTCACGTTTGCGATGCCGGTACACGTCCGGCAAGGCAAATACTATGAGGCACGCCGCCGTGGGAATATCCGCAGGGCGGGCAGTATGTGAAAGGAGGTGGGGCAATGCAGGGAAGCGCGGCAGCGTATGACGCTGCGCAAAACGCAGCCCCCGAGGAGGTCAGTCTTGAAACGCTCTCCCCTGAGGCGGTCAAAAAGATCATGACTGCCTACAAGGCAGGGCGTGATGTTGCAGATCAATACTATAGAGCGACAGTAGAGCCTGTCCTCATCAAGCGCTATGACGTGTATCGGGCGGATACAGACCACTATCGGAAGAAGTTCAAGACGCTCTCGGAGTACAGCGACTGGGTGTCGCGGGATGTCAAGACGACAATCGACTGGATCATGCCATCGCTCATGGAGGTGTTCACGGGGTCGGATGATCCTGTGGATATCGCAGGCGTCAACGTCAATGACGATGATAACGCGCGGAAGATTCAGCAACTCATCAGCTACTTTGTGACAAGAAAAAACAGCTTCTTCACGTTTATGTATAACTTCCTGCGTGATGGACTCACGATCAACATGGGCTGTGCCAAGGTCTACTGGAAGCGTGAGGAAGAACGTCAGCCGATGGAGGTGCTTGCCGATGCGCAGATGATGCAGATGATTCTTGCGGGCGAAGCTGCGGGACAGATGGAGATCAAAGAAGCTGTGCCGGTCACTCCGCTCGGCGATCTTCTGCGTGTGGCGTTTGACGTTGTCAATGTCAAGGTCAACCAGCCGATCATCGAGAACATGAGTCCTTCGGAGCTGCGCTTTACGCCCGAGGCACGCGATCTTCATGCGGCAAAGTTTGTGGCGCAGTGGAAAAAGGTGCGCGGGGATTACCTCAAGCGCATGGAGGCGCAGGGCGTTTATCAGAACGTCGATGAGGCGATGGAGAAAGCAGGGGAGGGAGTGCGGCAGACGCCGCTCCTCGACAAGAAGCACAACGAGCGCATAGAGGAGATGCAAGGACGCCTCTCTGATGGAGACAACGCCTCGAAGGAGTTTGAACTGTACGAAGCTTATCTCAAGGTGGACTACAACAACGACGGAATTTACGAAAACGTGATTGTCCATGCGGTCGGCGATACGCCGCTCAAGATTCAAGACAACGTGTTCGAGATGCCGCCGTTCTTTATTTTCTCCCCGGAGCATGATTGCTATGCAATCTTCGGAGAGGATTCCATCACGGACACGCTCGAACAACTGCAAGACCTAAAGACGGCGCTCATCCGGCAGATGATTATCGCCGTCGCGAAGAACAATGTACCGCAGAAGTTTGTGGATGAGAACAACGTCGATATGGATGCCCTGCTTGATGGCGATGAATTTGTCCCTGTCAAAAATAATGTTCCTGCAAGTCAGGCGGTATTCCAGCCGCCGCCGATTCAGATTGACAGCTCTGCAATGACGCTCGTGCAGTACGCACAGAACGAGATCGAGAGCCAGTCGGGCAGCACACGGTACAATCAGGGGCTGGACTCTTCAAGCCTTAACCGTACGGCGACGGGCATCTCGGCGATCATGGGGGCAAGTGACAAGAAAATCAAACTGATTGCGCGGCTTGCGGCGGAGACGGCGTGGATCCCGATTGTGAAGTTCCTCATCCTCCTCTGTCAGAAATTCGTGGACGACGGGCAGATGATCCGCCTTGCGGACGAGAACATTGCCATTCGGCGCGAGGAGATCAGCATCGACTATGACCTCATCGTCAACGTCGGACGCGGGGCTTCTTCCAAGGAGATGCAGATGCAGTATCTTATGGTGCTCATCAATCAGCTCTATCCGAAACTCGAGATGATCGGGATCGTCAATCCAGAGTCCTGGTACAACGTGACGAAGGAACTGCTGGAGGTCATGGGCATTCGCTCGACGGAAAAATACCTGCTTGACCCGAACGGCGATGTGTTCCGTCAGCAACAAGCACAGGCACAGCAAGTGCAGCAAGCGGCGATGGAGAAGCAGGACGCGCTCACACAGGCGGAGCTGCAGATCAAACAGGACGATGTGAAGGCAAAGACGCTCGCACGTCTATCGGCGCAGTTTAAGGATTTGCCGATGGATGCGCAGATTTCTGCTTTGCAGCAGCTTGGGCTTTCGACCAGTCCTGCTGCGATGGCAGAGAAGATACAGCGGGACGAGCGGCTTGCAGAGAACCGTAACAAGGCATATCAGGCGTGGAATGAAGGGAGGATGATGGGGTGGAATACAGTGACAAGATGAAGCTGCAGGAACGCGCCGCAGAGGGGGCGGAGGCGACATTTCTGCTCACAGAGAAGTTCTCCGGCAAATGGCTTGCGGAGGTGGAGCGAAACGTATTAGGGCGCCTGAGCCGTGCCGCAAACGCGGGCGAGCTGGTAAAGATTCAGGCGGACTATCAGGCGGCGCGTGACTTTTACGACGGTCTTTTGAGCGTGTCACGCAAGGGGCGTGAGGCTTTGAAGAAGCTCCACGAGGAGCAGACGGAACACTGAGGAGGATAACGAATGAATGACTGGGTTTATGACTTACAGAGATTTGCAGAGGGAGATGCGGCGGAGGGCGCGGCAGCGGATTCGCCCGCAGATGATGCGGGGCAGGGCGCGACGCAGGGGGCTTCCGAGGGTGCGGGAACGCCGCCCGCCGTAGAGGAGACTGAAGCAGATCAGCTGCCTGTCGGTGGTTTTGCCATTCAGGTAGATCCTGTGACAGGCGCGCGTAAGGTCGTCGAGATCAAGGAAGAAGAGACCGACAGAACGCCCCCGGCGGATGGGGCGCTTCAGCAGACACAGAATGCACCTGCCGAACCCACTGCGTACAACGCAAACGAGCTTCTTGCGGCAATGACCACTGGAATGGTGGATGAATCCCGCATTCCTGAGGAACTGCGTGCGCCGTATGTCGCCATTCGTCAGCAGCAGCAGATTGCAGCCCTCACGGCACAGCAACAGTATATGCAGCAGACGCAGGTACCGCAGCAGACGCAGCAGGAGGCACAGGCACGTGCGCCGCAGGATGCGGATATTTACCGCAGGATTCAAAGTGCGGCGGAGGAAAAGGCACTCAAGGATTTGGGGATTACGCGCGAGCGGCTCTCGGAGCTTTCCTATGGCGAATCGGATGAGGATACCAAGAAGGCGGAGGAGTACCGCGTCGCCGTCCAGATGAATGTGAACGCGATCACGCGTGAGATTGACGCGTATCAGATGAACCTTGCCAAGCAGAGGGCGGAGGCGGAGGCATTTGCGGCGGAATTCCTGCCGAAAATGCAGCAGGTACAGGCATCCGAGCCGAACTTCAATCAGATCGATGTGATGATGGAGACATTCTATCAGCAGCTCCCTTATAACGAGGCGGTGCAGGTCGCAGCGGCGGTGCAGCGGTATCAGAACGGCACGAGTACGCGCGCGGATATTCCCGTACTTGAAGGGTATTACAACAAGACGCGTACGGCGTTCTATGCGAAGCAGACGGGGCTTTCTTCTGCACCAACGCCCGTGCCGAAAGCTGCGCCGCCACAGGTGGAAGGAGCAGGAAAGGTCGCTCCGAATGCGCCTGATCAGGTGGATTGGAGAGCAATGAGGACGATGAGCGTGCGGGAACGCAGTGAATTCCTGCGGGCACATCTTCACTAAGGTTTATTACGAGAGGTGATATTACATGGCATTGGTAGCAAAATCGGTATCGCAGTCCACAACCTACGAGGCGGTCGGCACCAAGGACGATTACAGCGACATTATCACAAGTATTGACCCCGATGAGACGTTTTTTCTGTCCCATTTTGGGGTGGCGGAGGACACAACGAGCCTCAAGTTCAACTGGATGACGGACGGGCTGAAGCCTCCGCAGGAGAACGCACACCCTGAGATGACGGATTATGTGACGGACAAGGTCGGTTCGCTCGCGCAGTGGGACAACCGCTGTCAGCACTTCATCAGCTCGGGTCGCGTGACAGATGCACAGCGCAAGCACGCGAAAAAGTATTCGCCCGCCGATGAGTTCAAGCGGCAGCAAGAAAAGGCGTTCAGGCAGCACGCACGCGACATTGAGTATGCGCTTGTCTTCAACCGCGCACCGCGTGATGAGTCGCCGGGCAATCCTGCACTCACGGGCGGCATCCGTTACTTCCTTGAGGAGGAAACGGAGGACGTAACCTTCACGGGCAACGTCTGCGTCACCACGACCGACCACAAGCTTGACACGGGCGATTTCGTCTACTTCAAGGCGAAGCCGGGCGCAGGCAACAAGCTCCCGACGGAGGTTGCGGCAAATATGCCATACTACATCCGCAAGGACACTGACCCGAAGAAGTTCACGCTCTTTGACAGCGTGGACGATGCGATCAAGAACGTCAATCAGGTCACCCTTTCGACGGCGGGACAGGGCGTCCAGATGGTGAAGAACAACGTGCTCTCTGCGGGTGGCGCGCTCTTTACCGAAGACCACATCAATGACTGCATGGAGATGTGCAACAAGCGCGGCGGCAATCCGACGCTTGCCGTTATGTCGGGGCGCTGCAAGCGCCGTTTCTCCGCAATCGTAACGGGCGGTGCGGCGAAGCAGCGCGGCTCGAAGGACAAGACGGCGGTCAATATCACGGATATCTACGAGTCCGACTTCGGTGTCATCCACGCCGAGGTACACCGCAGGTATTCGGACACAATCATTGATATCTTGGATATGAATTACTGGGATATCAGGTGGTTCGACCGTACGCACGAAGTCTCCGACCTTCCCAAGAAGGGCTCGTATAAGGAGTTTGTCATCGAGTCGTGGGTTGGTCTGCAGGGCACGCAGCCGAAGGCTTCGGGGTCGATCTACAATATCAAGCGCGCCTAAGAGCGCATAGGTAGAGGGCTTATCCATTTGGGGTGAGCCCTTTTGTATTGGAGTGATTCGATGATCTTGAAACAAAAAATCTATGAGGAGGATGGGAAGACAATCCTGCGCAACACGTTCGACTGCTCGGAAGCAATCAACGTGGCAAAGCAGGTGTCGGATGAGGGCGGGCGTGGGAAAAATATCATCCCGCTTGGGTATATCCCTCTTGAGATGTGGCTGTCGAACCCGTGGCTCATTGAGGCACGCAAGGCGGAGCAGGGCGGCGACAAGGCAGAATTCATTCGCCTCGTGAGGAAGTTCTTTGAGCTGTTCCCTGCGTTTTCCGTGCATCGAGACCATTCGCGTAAACTCTGGCAGGGAGGTGTGACGCGTGATTGATGCAAAACACCTGAAAGAAATGGTGCGCTGGAAAGAGAAGGACATGGATGAGGTGCGGTTCTCGGACTATGAGATTTACCATGCCATGAACGAAGTCCTGCGCTATCTCCGCGCACACCTTGCCAATATGCAGAGCGATTTGCTCGAACGTGAGAAGACCTATGAGATCGGCGATTTCGTGAACGGTGCAGTGGAGCTTCCAGATGACTTCACGTCGGTCAAGGGAGTCTATCGTCTCTCCGATCACTATCGCCTCCATGCGGTTTCTGACGACCATGTGACGCCCGATAAGTTCCGTCTCTTTGCGGGGCGCATCCATGCGGCGTGCGGCGTTCTGCTCCACTACTATGGGAGTTTAATGCCCGTCAAGGACGGCGATACCATCCCTCTGCCTGACACCTACATTGACCCGATCATCAAGCTCACGCGGATGGTTCTCAACAACAGTGATGTGGATACGATGACACAGGCGGTGATGGATGCGGTGAATGCGATTGTTCCACGCCGCAAGTGGAGCAATGCGCGGGCGAAGATGCCGTTCTTTGTCTGAGGTGTTGTCATGAAAACGAGCAAAGCGATTGACGAGATCAAGGCAGCAGGACATGACATTTCGGATGAGTACAGCCGCGCAGAGTGCATCGGCTTCCTCAACACGGCGATTCATGAGGTGTCGGGGCTTCTCATTGCGGCAAACTCTCCGATGATGGTGCAGGAAATCTTTATTCATGATGGGGAGAGTATACCGGAACACTATGTGCGTGCGGCGGGGCAGTACCCGATGCGCATCATGGGACAGACGGTACATTTCGTTGATCCCGCATTGCATGAGATACGTTTTCGCTATTTCGCCACAATGCCACCGCTCACGGATGAGGAAGGCGACCTGCCATTCCCGCACGATGCACTCAATGAGTACGTTCTCAAAATTGCGGTTCTCCATGCGCTCAACCGTAACGAGTACGACATATCGCAGGACAAGGCGCTCTCCGATGAGTTCCGTTCCATCCTCACGGGGGCGGTGACGATGAATGGCTGAGATTCAGAAAAAGGTTCTCCATACACCGACTCTTCCTGCTGCAATCCAGGGGGATGGGCGCTATCTTCTCTCCGTCCTGCGTAGTTTCATGGAGGAGCAAACGGCGCAGATCAATGCGGCCAACAGCTTCACAGCAGACGATGTGGATGCGGATAAGGAGGGCAAGATTCTCGCCCCGCGCAACTTCCGTCTGACGTTTTCAAGGCTTGGCGGTCTTTTGCAATGGGACCACTCACTTGATGCGAAAAACCTCAACTACTATGAGGTGCGTACCAACAAGAATATCGGTAGTGAGTTTGGACTCCTGGAGCGCACCACACTTGCGGAATCCTACCGCCTGCCAGCCTCCTATGTCGGGCGTGTTTTTCTCTTTGCCATCGACAAACAAGGGCAGGTGAGCTATCCCGCCGAGCTTTCGTATACAAAGGCGCGGCCGACAAAGCCGCGCGATGTGGCGATGACCAAGACGCAGGAAGGGACAATCATTACTTTCCTGGAGATTCCGCTCGACTGCATCGGAGCGTATGTCTACATCAACGAGGTGCGCTATGCGTCCGTGGACAATATCTTCCTCTACACGGACGGGGCGATCATTGAGCGGCTGCGCGTTGCCTATTATGACCAGTACGGTGAGGGCGAGTCCGAGATCATCTATTGTGTCATGCCCGATGTGGAGAATTTTCTTGTGGAGCGCAACGGGGCGCAGCTGGATTTTTACTGGGATCCGCTGCCGATCTACAACGTTCGTTATGAGGTCAAGGTCGGAATTACGCCCGAATGGGACAAGGCTCTTACGATCTTTACGACAAAGCTCAACAAGCACCGTTATGTGTACCCAAATACGGGATGTTACTACATGCTCGTCAAGGCAATTGATGAGCACGACAACTACTCCAAGAACGCTGCGTACTTCCTGCTGACGAACGAAAAGGATATCCACAAAAATGTGATCATCCGCCTCGATCAGGAAAAGACTGGATATAGCGGGATAAAAACGAATCTCTACTACGACATGGCGCGTGAGGCACTGCTTCTCGAAAAGGACGCACTGCACGGCGAATATCTCATTGATGTGAGGCTCCCGCAAAAGTACCGCGCCCGCAACTGGCTTGAAGCAAGTGTCATTGGAGAAACGAATAGTGATCTTGTGTGGGATGACCTCGATTTCGCGTGGGACAGCGAAGAGGCGGAAAATACCATGTTGAATGGTACCGTAGGCGACCTTAGGGGCGTTGAGATGCTGCATGAGATTGCGCGCTATGACCCGACGGATATGACGCGGTTTCTTGCCGTTATTTCCTTGGATGGGAGCCTTGCAGCGACGGGGGCGACGCTTGCGCGCCAAAAGAACGTAGCCTATACGCCGTCGCGATGGACACAAGGGCTGCTGCTTTCATGGAAAAGTGATGTAGTCTATAAGGTACAGATTCCACAGCAATTCTCGCTGATGTTTTGGCTTCGCCTGCGGGACGGTCTTCCGGATACGCGAATTCTTGCGCTGACGGGCACAGGAAAGCTTGTGCTCGAGTATGACCGTCGGTGCAAGGAGTTTCAACTGATTGGCAGCGACGGCGTCTATGTGCGGGCAAAAATAACATTTCGCCCGAACGACTGCCTCGCCGTCGGCATTGTGCAGGAAGCGGCCATGCGTCGGCTTTTCTTATACAGTCTCGCATGGGATGTGTATGCGGAAGGGGACACGGCAGCACAACCGCTCACGGGACTCAATACGCTCGTGTTTTCGGGCAGTTTCAGATAGGAGCATCGATATGAAGATAGACAGTGGTATGCGTATTAAAGGGTGTTTTGAGGGGATCCTTCGTCATGCGGACGGGACAGAGGAGATCACACGCAAGGACAACATGATTGTCGATGCGGGTTTTGACCTCATCTTTGACCGACTTTTCAAAACGCAGGATGATAGCAATAGTAATAAAATACTGCAATACATCGCCGTAGGTACGGGGACGAATGAGGCGAGTGCGGATCAGACGAAGCTTGCAGCGTTTCTTGCGGCATGTACGGCAGAGTATTTCCATACTGCAGGGACAAAGGAATGCACGCTCGTTGCGACCTTTGGAACAGGGAAGGCAATCGGTGCAATTACGGAGGCTGCGGTGTGTTTCTGCCCCGATGGTGTTCCGACAAACACCAATAACTACGGCATATTTGACCGTGTGACATTCCCGGTCGTCAACAAAGACTTGGACGACGTGTATGTTTGCAAGTTCAAGTTTGTTCTTGGAGAACTCAAAAAAGAAGATTGACCTAGGAGGCATGAAGCATGAGCGCGGGTACATCCATCGAATTGAATATGAAGCTGCTTCGTGCATACACGTTTGATGAATGCAGCTTCGATTTCACTGACCCGCGCACGGAGCGCCCGATTGCGTTTTTTGGCGATGCGGAGTTCACGCATGAGATTACAGTGCCCGTTGGTGTGGCAGAAGAGCATTCCCGGGCGGTGGAATATCGGCGCGAATTTGAGGAGAAGGTTACTGTATCGGAATCCCACAAGATGAAACAGGCTCTTTTCTCTGTATTTGAAGAACAGCTGTCTTTGGCAGAATCAACGCCTCCGGCACTCGTTTCTGTTTTCGTGGAGGGCATTGAACTCTCGAATCCACGTACGCCTATGCTTGAAACACGTACCGAAAGAAAACTCTCCATAACAGAGAAGAGAACGAATCAGATTTTTCGTGAGCATACATCGGGCTTTGCCGTGCAGGAGAAGCATAGCCGAGAGTTCAGGGCGCAGCGCACCTTTGTGGAGAGAATACCTCTGTGCGTGACGTATGGCGTGCGTATTGAACAGACACACATCGAACGTTTTGGGATACGAGGAGAAATCATTCCTGCGCCACGCTCCGAATTTACGGAGCGTATCTCCATCTATGACGGTGTTCTTCGCGCCTGTGACGGGTCTTTGTCCGGTGTCGTGGTTGGCAATGGTATGACACTCGACGAATTCAAGCGTCGTGTCATGCGCCCCGTCGGATATGAGACATTCCGTCCGTTCCATGTCGGTGATTACGAATATGAAAAGGCACTTGTGCGCATCTTCATAACAGTAGGCAGCTTTGGTGCAATCCCAGAGATTTACGATGTTGTCATGAATGTGGATATCGACGACACCGTTGACCGTGGCACGGCACGCCTAGCGGCAAAAGAGACCGTTGTCGCGTACAACAAGCACTACTATACCAAGCCTGAGGTCACCGTAACACTCCTAAGCGGAAACACGGCAGATGGCATCGTCCTGCCTGAGATCACGACGATTGGCACGGAGTCCTTCACCTGCGTTTTGCGTAAACGGGATGGCTCTGCGGCAGCGGGGACAATCTCGTGGACAGCAGTTGGATACTAAAGGAGGATCGCAGATGCAGAAATTCAGAATGCTTCAGGGGCAGGAGAATGTCAAAAACAGCCGTGAGGCAATCAATGAGAACTTTATTTCCGTTGCAAGCAATTTCGCGGGGGACGCCTTCCCTACGTCGAATCTCTATGTCGGCATGAAGTTCTACCACACGGGGGAGCAAAAGACTTACACGTTACGCCAGATTGACCCCGTGCGCTGGGATGAGGACGCCTCCGGCAGACTCAAAAACGCGCGGAACATCAGCCTTACAGGGAAAGTCCAGTCGGCGACCGTTGGATTTGACGGGACGGCAGATATTGCCCTTCAGGTCACGCGTGTGGAGGCAGATGTGTGCAATGGGAATGCAGCTTCGGCGACTGTTGCGGCGAGCGTGAAAGGAGCAATCTCCTCACAGAATGCCCCACGTCATGTCTGGTTTTCTGGGGCGAACAACGAGACACAGCGCGAATATGCGAACAACTTTGTATATAACCCTGCCACAGGCACACTTGCTGTCCCGCATGTGGAGGGGACGGCGTCACTTGCCTCTCGTGCCTTTACAGCAGATCGAGCGGGCGCAGACGGCAACGGGGCGAACATCGCGGCAACATACGCCACGAAGAATGGCGCAGGTGCAAGCGGGACGTGGGGAATCAACATTGGCGGCCGATCGGTAGTCGCGAATGTCTCTGATCGTGTCGGTAACGACGCCGCAGACATGCGCTTTCACTGGTCGGGGCAAGGAGGGCAGCCGATATGGCTCTGGGGCGGAAACAACCCGAACGATTCCTATGTCTGGAATCCGTCAAACTTCAACGTCAACCATGCCAATACGGCGAATTCGGCAGGATCGGCAAACACGGCAGGCAGAGCAAACACGGCAGAACGGGCGGACTTTGCGGCGCGTGCAGATAACGCAAAGAACGCTGATCGCGCAGAAACAGCGAGAAAAACAGATGGCGCAGAATATTCCAATAGAGCCGTGCGCGTCGAGAATGATTATAGAAATATGCGCTTTCATTGGAGCGGTCCGGCTAAAAATGGACAACCCAACGCCGTATGGGGCGGCAACGACGGCGAGAATATGTACGTCTATAATCCGTCTAACTTTACTGTTAGTCGAGCTAATACAGCAGGATGGACGAATAATGCCAAACGTGCGGACAGTGCTGGCTACGCGGATAATGCAGGACAGGCAGATAACTCCAATAAGGCAAAGTATGCGGACAGTGCAGGATGGACGAATAATGCCAAACGTGCAGAGAGTGCGGGATGGGCAGACGGGGCGCAACGAGCAAAAAGCGTGGAGCGTGCGGATGCTGCGGGATATGCTGATCGTGCTGGTTATTCAAACAATGCGGGAACCGTCGGTGGGAAGACTATTGAACAGATCAAAGATGAAAGTTCAAGGGTTGTTACCATTTCTGGTGAAATTTTGGATGGGGGAACAATACCTCTCCCCAATGGGTATACAGAAGCACAATGCAAATGGATAGTTTCGATGAAGCTTGTTAGCCTTTATTGGGAGAATGGTTATATGACCGATTTCGTATGTTGCACAAACGGACGTGTTGTAAGATGTTGTACTGAGCGTCCTGGTAAACGGCGTAAAATTATAAATCATGGAGTAGCAAACTATTTTGTCGTAGGAGTGAAGTAAATGTACTACATTTTTGATAGAGACGGAAACTGCATTGCAAGCTGTGATGGAAAGCCGAATATGGACGATCTTGCAACACGCGACGAGACCGTACAAGAGTGTTCTGAGATGCTTGACATTACACAGATTCAGCTTATCAACGGCGAAATTGTTATGAAGCAGGACTAAGTTTCATGGCGTAGTAAGGGAGGTGAACCCATGCAGGACTACAGAGATGTTCTCGCATCGAATACCGTGCAGGAAATGCGCACGATGGTCAACGACAATTTCAACACCATTCGTTCTACGCATGCGGGGGAAGCGTTCCCGACGGAGAATCTCGTGCTTGGTATGAAGTGCTTCCGTACGGACGAGAAAAAGACGTATACGCTCGTGTCAATGGATCCTCTCGAATGGGCGGTTGAGGCGAGCGGCGGGGATATTGTCAATGCGCAGAAATACCTTGCGTTTATCGGAAGGGAGGCGCTCGGGCGGCTCACGGATTGGAGCGGACTGTTCAACCGTGCTCTGAGCGTTGAGGTGGTGGACTTTGCCGATCTTGGGACAGGTGCATATGTAACGAACATGAGCAAGATGTTTCACGACTGCGTGTCGCTCAAGACGGTACTCAATTTGAACCTGCCGTCGAGCCACGTTGTCAGGGACGTGCATGGGATGTTCTCGGAATGCACGGCGATCTCTGTTCTCGATGTGACGGGGTTTCAGGCGAAAAACGTTGAGAGTTTTGTCGATATGTTCAGCGACTGTCACGAACTTAAGAAGCTTGATGTTTCAGGGTGGCAGACAGGGAATGCGACGGATATGCGCGGGATGTTCCGGAACTGCTGGAAACTGGAATCCCTTGACGTGTCTAAGTGGAATGTCAGTAAATGTACGGATTTTGCTGAGATGTTCGCAGGATGCCGAAGGCTGCGCGGATTGGATTTTACCACGTGGGACACAGCAAAGGCGACGGCGATGGGCGGGATGTTCCAAGGATGTGGGAACGAGAACGTGCCGTTTGCTCCGTTGAAACTCGACCTCACAACGCTTGATGCGTCGAACGTAGAAACAACGGCAAAGATGTTCGCCTATGCCCGCGCGGAGCTAATCATCGGCGAGAAGATGCGAAAGACGGGCAAGTGTACGCACATGGAGGGGATGTTCTCGCGCTTCAATAACCTCGGCGATGTTGTTATTGCGGGTGACGGATACAATCCTGCTGTCATGGCAACGGATTATCACGGTACACCGTGCAAACAGACGATCTTCACGGCGTTTGACTATTCCTCTGTGGAGAATATGTCGGGGATGTTTGAGGGAACGTATGCTGTGAATTGCGAGATTGACAGCAAGAAAGGGCTTGTTTTCCATGTCTCTACACCGAATGTGACGAATGTTTCACGGCTCTTTTCCTCGACGTATGGTGCACAATTCATGGATGTCTCTATAAACACGGATAAGATCACTGAAATGCAATGGATGTTCGATGGAGCAAACCCGGCGTCTATCCGCTTGCGGAATTTTGACACGCGGAATTTTGACACGCGGAAAATGACGTTCGGATGGACTGAGGTTATCCCCGTAGATGGCATGTTCAAGAACTGCCGTAATCTGCGGTATCTCATCATCGACGACACAACATTCAAGTTCAAACTTCTCAAGGATGTTCTCGCCGATCTGCCCGCCGAATGTCGCTTTGTCGTTCCGCGTGCGATGATTCCTGTCTACAAAGAACAGGAGCATTGGAAGAACTACGCGAGCAGGTTGATTGCGATGGAGGATTGCAGTCTTTACGGCGCATGCGTAAATAGTGCTCCCGCATAAGGGAAAGGAGAAAACGATGCAGTACAAGCTAAAGGACGAGTGGACATCGATCACGGAGCAGCAGGGGACGCTCTACGCGCCTGAGCGCAGCGTTGAAATCTCAACGGAGAAGGTGAACGGCTCGGGCTTTATCCTCTGCCCGATGAAGCCGTACCCATTCAAGGGGGCGATCTTCGCACGGGCGGCAAATGGATTCGCCGATCTGAACGTCGTGAGTGTGACCCTGCCGACGAGCTGAGGAAGGTGATCTCATGCGGCGGACGATGAAGCATAACGCGACGCAGTACGTGTTTAACGACTTCTCGGGCGGCATCAATGTCATGAGTGAGGGCGATCTCATCGCACAGAACGAGATGCAGGAGTGTCAGAACTTCTATTTCCTCGGGTATCAGCGGTCTCTCACGGCGCGTGGAGGGCTATCAAAACCTCTCGTGACATTCCCCGAGGACATCATGGGGACGTATTACGACATTGACAGCAACACTTTTCTCGTGTTTCTGCGGGATCGGAGCATCTATCAAGTACCGACCCTCCATGTTGCGCCCGTCAAGGTGGGGAAACTCACGGGCGACAAACGCCCGATCTGTGCAAAGTTCCAAAACCGCATCTGGATCGCCTCGGGGGACAAGCTGCAATCCTACAACTTTGCGGAGGAGAACAGTGTGCAGACCGGTCCGAATGCACCTGTCTGCGATATTGTCTTTGACCGTGGCGCACGCCTATGCGCCGCACGGACGGGCACCGACCGCATTCTTCTCTCGGGCGTTGGCGATGGGGAGCAGTGGAATACGGATGACAACGATGCCTCTACAGGTGCATGGCTGGATATTGGCTACGGGGACAGCGCGGATATTATCGCGGTTGTACCTCTTGCGACCGACCTTCTCATCCTCAAGAACAACGGGATGATCTATCAACTCACGGGCGACAAGGAAGTCCCCTCATGGGTCGTCTACCGCATCGCGACACAGACGGATGCCATCGGGCGGAACGCGGCGGAGGCGGTCGGCAATGATGTGGTGTTCGTGAGTCGGCAGGGCATGAAAACGATGTCCACGACGATGGACTACGGAAATATTGCGCAGGGAGACCTTGGAGAAAAATGGAATATCCTTGTAACGAGCGGGCTTTATGAACCTGCTCTTTTTCATCTGAGAAGGCGCAAGCTCCTCCTCATCCAACCGAAGGAAAAAAACCGTGCACTCATCGCCTACAACTACGCGGTGCGTGCGGCAACAACGCTGAAGTTTCCCATTCCGATCACGGCGGTCAATGAAACGATGGATAGACTTGTTATTTCCTCGGGCAAGCACCTCTATGAAATGGACGAGGAAAACCTCAAGGACGGAGACACGCCGATTGAATTTCGCCTGCGCCCGAAAGACCTCATCAGCACGGAGAAGATTCTCGTGCACGCTGTGGATTCATCGATGGCAGCGACACAGGCGGGGGATGTGCGCGTGGAGATTGACAACATGAAAATCAATATGCCGTCCAATGCGCGCCGAAAGGTGCGCTGCAATCATTCCTCGCCGCGGATTCAGACGACCGTGCACGCAGCGATGCCGTTTCAGATCAAGCACCTTATCTTGGAGGTGGCTGATCTTTGACGCTTTATGAGTGGATAGAGTTTTACAACAAGAAGAACCCGAACGACCCATTCCAACCAACGGAGGGCTTCGCGTTCTTTTTTGTTCCCGACAAAGGATTCTGTGAGATTCGCCTCCTCGGCGACATGGTGATCCTCGGGCAGCTCGCGGGCGACGCCCGCTTTTTCAAGGAGAAAGTGGAGGATGCCGTACGCAAACTCGGGATTCGTGAGGGCGGGACGCTCTGTATACGGCGGGAGATTCTTGCCTACATCCGTCTTTTCGGCTATCGCATAGATCGAGTGGAGCATTTGCCGGACGGGACGAAACGGTATTTCTGCGCCCATCGAGAGACGGGGAAGTGGGGGCAGGTATCACCCGCATTCACGTATGACAAGACAGGAGAGCTTGCTTATCTCATCACATGGGAAATCTAAAGGAAGTGACGACATTGAATTATCAAGGGCCACCCTACGAGGGGGAATCGGGGTATTGGCAGGAAGATAAGAACGCCTATGTGGAGCGCAGATACGCTCGTTTGGTGCGCTATAAGGGCGGGAGCAGCACGACGGTCACGAACTCCTATACGCCGTCCGAAGGGGAAAAGCAGCTTGCACAGGCGAGCGCGGACTACGCAAAGAAGGTTGCGCCGAACGCGTACTATCTGAACGATCTCGGGCGCTCTCTCTTGCAGGATTCGCTTGGGGCTGTGCAGGTGGATTTCAACTCGCTCAACAAGCAGGCGCAGCAACAGGCGGCAAACGCAACAAAAGGGATGAGCGGTCTGATCGGCTCGAACAATGCGGCAACAGCGGCGGCAAACGGAACGCTCGGCAATCTTTCGGGGCAGATGGGAGAGCTTACCGGTCAGAATGTCGCGCGTGTCGGAACCCTCGGAGACCTCTATAAGGCGGGGGCGGTAGGGGCAAACAGTGCGCTTGGAGCCGTCGGACAGAAGATGGGCGACATGACCGCACAGAATGCGAATCGCCTCGGTAGTCTTGCAGGGATCTATCAGGAGAGTGCAAAGGCGGCGAACGGAACCCTTGCCAACGCATCGAACTCGACGGGGACGCTTGCCCGTCAAACCGCGACGCGCATGGGCGGGCTTGCGGGGGCTTATCAAGGTGGTACAGAGGCTGCCAACAGCATGCTTGGGGATACGTCAAAGCGGCTCGGTTCGCTCGCTGTTGGAAATGCAGGACGCCTCGGTAGTCTTGCAGGTCTTTATCAAAGCGGGGCACAGAGTGCCAATAGCGCACTTGGCGCGGCAAGCGGTACGATCGGCAAGTCGGCGGATGCAGCAAACGATACGCTCGGGGCTCTTGCGAGAGGGCAGCTTCCACAGCAGTATCAAGCGAATATGGAGAACAGTATTCGTTCTGCAATTCAAAACACGATGGGCAAGTCTCTTTCAAATCTCGGCAACCGTGGCATCCTGAACTCATCCGTAACGACGGGCGCGATGAACGACATTCAGCGCAATGCCGCAAACGAAGTTGCGCGGCAGTATCAGGCGAATATCAATCAGGTTGCAGGACTCACGCAGCAGCAGAATGCGAACGCGGGACAGGCGGCAAATGCGATGGCGAGTTTTGCGCAGCAGGCGAACGCGAATACAAACAATCTCGCAAACAGTCTCAGCGGTCTTTACAACACGCAGTACGGGCAACTCTCAGGGGCACTCAATCAGCAGGCGAACCTTGCACAGCAGCAGCTCGGTAACACGAATGCCATGGCAGGGAATCTCGGCAACCTCTACAACGCGCAGCATGGAGTCCTTCAAGGAGCGCTTAATCAGCAGGCGAACCTTGCACAGCAGCAGCTTGGCAACGCGAACGCCATGGCAGGCAATCTCGGCAACCTGTATAACACGCAGTATTCACAGGGTATGGGCGCTCTTGGACAGCAGGCCAACCTTGCGCAGCAACAGAACGCAAACACGGCGGCGCTTGCGGGAAATCTCGGCAACGTCTACAACACGCAGTACACGCAGGGCATGAATACGCTTGGTCAGCAAGCGAACCTTGCGCAACAGCAGCTTGCCAATACACAGGGGAATAACAGCCAGAACAGCGGACTGTACGGGAATCTTGCAAATATGGCAGGATCGCGCATCGCTCTTGCCGCTGCCGCACAGGAGGCGGCGCAAAATCCGGCGTTCCGTGCGTGGAATGCGTCGATGGGACTGAACGGCGCGAACACACAGGCTCTTGCAGGGATCGCGGGCAAGGGGACGAGCACACAGACAACTACGCAGTCGGGCGGCGGTGGATTCGGCGGATTCTTTGGCGGACTCCTCGGAGGTGCGCTTGGCGGCGCGGGTCAGGCACTCGGCGCGGGACTCTTCTGCTTCCCGCCGGGAACAAAGGTCAAGATGGCAGACGGTACGGAAAAGAGCATCGAGCATATCGAGGTCGGCGAGAAGGTCATGTCGTATGCGGACGGTGCGGAGAAGGAAGCAGAGGTCGTCCATGTGATGAATCGGCACTATGCGGATGTGTATAACATCCAGTGCCGGCTTGCACACACCTCGGCAACCCTCTCGCAGCCGCTTCTCATGGAGGACGGCACATACAAGACGCTCGGTGAGATGCGTATGGGCGATGTGCTCTACGGCGTCGGCGCGGTCTACGGGCTCTCCTACAGCGGCGAGAGACCCGTGCATGACATCGAGGTAAGCGGCACGAACACCTACATCGCAGACGGCTTCGTTGCAAAGGGCGGCGACCGTGCGACATGGCAGGAATAAGGACACAAGAAAAGCACTGTGACAATTCCGCACAGTGCTTTTGTGTTATGCCTTTGTTACACCGAGTTCTTTCATGAGGGCGTTTTGCAGGATGTTCGAGAAGTTTAAGTTGTGCTCTGTTGCAAGCGTGTCCAGCCAACGGGGGAGGGAGAGGTTTTTGCGTACCGCTTTGGTGTCGTTTTGGCGGCGATAGGCAAGCGTGTCGGCGCTGATGAGTGTTACAAAACTGTCGCCGTCCCCCTTGATTTCTGATATGGGAGAGGACGCAGGGATGTCCATATTCTTTTCCTCCATGTGCCAGAGCATAAGATTCAGTGCGTCCGCTGCCATATCAAGCCCCTCGGGAATGGAAGGTGCTTGTGTAAAACAGCCGTCGATGTCGGGAAACGAGATGAAGAAGCCACCTTCCTCGGGTTGAAACAGAGCGGGGTAAACGTATTTCATAGGGGGTCGTCCTTTCTGTGATTTATTTCAGTCCTGCTTGTTTCAGAATGGCGTTTGTGAGACCTGTTCCTGCCTCTTGACTGGTGTGGCGTGGGACTTGGAATAGCTTGTTCGTGACAGGGCTGTACCAGATGTCATGACTTCCTCCACTGCGCTCCTTGTAGCAGCCATTTTTTTGAGGATCTTGATGAGTTCGGCAATCTTCATCGATGTCCCTCCTTTGCTAAAATTATACACAATATTACACGCTATTTCAAGAAGATCGTTTGAAGGAGTTGATCGTTATGGACTGGGAACAACTTGGTTATATGTTCGGGCATGCGGGCACAATGGCAATGGCGCAGAACTATTTTGACCGTGGCGTCGAAAAGGCGCGGGGTAAACTCGCAGAGCTAACAGACCCGACGGAGGCAGACCGCAAAAAGGCGATGAGGCAGGCAGAGGCGCGCTTTGGTGGCGGACTAATCGGACAGAATCCGCAGACGATGCTTTTACAGCAAAAGCGCGACTGGATGCAGGCGGACAACGATGCGCAGTATCTCCTCAACAATGGCTATGCGGAGGATTCGCCCGATGTGCAGAAATTCCGTGAGATACAGGCGAAAGCACACGCAAACGCGGATTTTCTGCGCGGTCTTGGTAAGAGCACAGGAATGGATCTCTCAGAGGTCGGCGCGGGGATGAATCTCGCTGAACTCAAGGATGCGGTGACAAGGGGGATTGCGCCGAAACTCTATCAGCAGTACCCACAGATGCAGGAACAGATGGCAGCGCGGAATGCGTGGGCGGGACAGACGGCGCGGGACATTCTCGGCGATCAGATTGCCCCGGGAGCGCAGCGCGTCGGTGTCACGCCTGTTGCCGCCCCGCAGCCCGTCACAGGCGCAGAACCTATGACGCCGCCCGCCGCACGGCTCGGGGGCTATACGCCGCAGGGGACAAGCCTCACGGACTTTGATCCGAATGCGGGGTTTGGGATGACAGGCACGGCAAACCCTACCCTGCCCGACCAAAACAATTCCCATGGTCGGGCTATTACGGGGGCTGATGCGTATAAATATCTTCAGGATATCGGGTATCTTCCAAAGGAAAAGACCTACGCAGAGGAAGTCGAAGAGATCGCACGGGACTACGCAAGACAGCGTGCGGCAAAGATGGACGACCGTGCGATTCGGCAGTACCTCAAAGATAGCGGCGTTCCGTCGAACATCGCGAAGATCGTGATGGCAGAGCAGAAACAACAGCAGCAGGAGCAGATGAAGAAGAACGCACTGGCTCAGGCGGCAGCAGCATCCTCCTCACCGCAGATGGCGTATCTCATCGCCGCTGCTGCGGCAGACCCGAACACGAAGCTCTCGGATATTTCTGGGCTGATCAACGCGACGAATCCCGATCTGCGCCTTGACACCATCGACCTCGGCGGAACAAAGGTTGCGATGACGCATGACACCAAGGGACGCGTCAAAGGCGGTGCACAGGCGCTTCCGGTGACGCTCTCGCCGAAGGACGCGGCGGGGCTGCAATTTGACTATGACAAGCTCGGCTCGGAGGTGGAGCGGTTCAACGCACAGGAAAACCGTCTGTGGAATACGGCACAGGGGAACTGGCAGAACCGTCTTGATGTGGCGCGTACCAACGGGGGCTATAGGCTTGCTAGTGCCTCCCTGTCGGGCAAGGGACAAGGCGCGGGACAGGACGGCGAAAAGAGAACCGCCGCCGAGGAGAAACTTGCCTCCAAATACAGCAATCTGTTTACCAATGTGATGGAAAAATTCAACATGGAAAGAGAAGTGTCGCGTGAGGATATGGGGGATGTCGTCAATGATTTCACCACAGCCGTTCAGGAAGGCATTGCGGACGGAACCATCAGCGATACGGATGCGAACAACTTCTACAATCAGGCGTGCCTTGCGCAGTTGATGTTCGCTGCACGCTTTGGCGAAAAGGAAGACGCACGTAGGATATGGGAGAATTTTGACCCGTATTGGCGCGACGACCCCGGCAACGATGACCGTGTCCTTCTGGACAACATCAGAGACTGGATGAACGATGCCGGGAGCGCGGAAAAGGCGCATGTACAGAACCGGATGCTGGAGCAGGAAAAGGCATATCAACTTCCGCCGCAGGCATACAATTATCTGCCCCCGGATTACGGCAAATAAAGGAGAACGAACATGGCACAGGTGAGTTGGGACGCTTTTCGGCAAAAACGGACACACAATTATGTAACGCGTTCGCCCGAAGCATACGATGCAGGGCGACATATCGGCGAAGAGCCGCGCGGGCTGTTTGGAAGTGCGTGGGATAATCTCTGGGGCGGTATGGAGTCCATGGTCGGCGGTGCGATGGATACGGCTGGGACGATGCTCAAGGCACAGTACGAAGAGGGGCGTGCCAGCCGTCCCGCCGGACTGATTGGTAAATTCCTTGTTGACCGCTCCATTGACCTCAATCAACTTGCGGCAGAGAACACGCGGCGCTCCGGCGTATTGAATACATATAGCGACATGGGGATCCTCGACCGTCTCACCAGTCCTTCCTACTGGCTTGACCCACGTGGACTTACCGCAGAAGTGTCAAACATGACGGGCAGCATGATTCCATTTATGCTGATGAGTGCGGTTATGCCGGAGATTGGCGCGGGAACTGCTGCGGGCTTGATCGGGGGCGGACTGTCTCGCTTTGGAGCTAAGAAAGTTGCGCAGCTGTTCAAACCGGGCGGCGCAGGAGCAGAGTTCCTTCGTGATTTTGCACGCTGGGCACCGACGGGCGTTGTTGACGCGGCGTCGAATGCGGGCGAAGTGGCGGAAGAACTGCGCCGACAGGGCTATACGGATGCGCAGATTGCCGATCGCATCGGCAGCGCCATGTTGTACGAGCTTCCCTATGACGTTGTGTTACAGGGGCTGTTCGGGGGCTTCCTCGGCGGGAAAGGCGTGCGTAAGTTTACAGAGGGCAGTGGAGTTCTCCGTAACATCGCGGCGAATGCTGCGCTTGGCGGGTTTGAAGCACTCAACGAGGCGGGACAGGAGTTCGTTCAGACACAGGCGGTGGAACAGGCACTTGGTAACCCCGTTGGCACCTTCATGAATCCGACGGACGAGGAGCGCAAGGCTTTTGACGCCGCCTTTATTGGAACACTTCCGATGGTTGTGGCAGGTGGTGCTCGCAACGTAACAAAGAACTGGCTCAGGGGTAAGGCGGAAACGACGCAGTCCGAACTGCAATCGTCGGCACCTGTGAAAACCTCGGGCGACGAGAATGTCGACTCCCTCATCGCACAGGCGGCGGAGAAGTACGGCATCCCCGTCAATCTCCTTCACGCCATCGCACAGACGGAATCGGACTACAATCAGGGCGCGAAGTCTGAGGCGGGTGCAATCGGTATGATGCAGCTTATGCCCGACACAGCGGCGGGGCTTGGTGTCGATCCCCATGACCTCGCGGGCAATATCGACGGCGGGGCAAAGTATCTGCGTGAAATGCTGGATACCTTTGACGGCGATGTTGAAAAGGCGGTCGCGGCGTATAATGCGGGTCCGAATGCCGTCAATGAGCATGGTGGAATCCCACCCTTTAAAGAGACACAGGACTACGTGAATAAGGTCATGGGCGGGCTGGAAGGTTATGATGTCGATGTCCCGCGACGTATGCGCAGCCTCTTGGATGATGCAGCACCGTTCCTCGGCGTAACCATGGACAACGGTGAAAATGGATGCGTCGAAGCCGTGACAAAGATCGGGGCGCAGTCCTGTCCGTTCCTTGCGCAGGAGCTTGAAAGCGGCGTTGTCAATGTCGACCGCCTTGTTGAGCACGCAGGAGATCGCGTCATTCCGTTTGACCCCAACCAACTGGAAGAGGGGGATGTGATCGTCTACGGGGATGAGAGCGACCCGCAGAGGCATGTTGTCCTCTATGACGGCAAGGGCGGCTACATCGGCAACTCCACCGAACAGAACAAGGTCGTTCAGGGCGAGGACTACAATGCAATGGGCGCATGGGTGCCAACGAAGATCATCAAGACCGGCGCGCAGTTTGGTGGCGCGGGAGCACGCACCGTTGCCGCACCTGTCATGCCGGACTTCACAGGACTCATCGCAGACGAAACGAACATCAAGGAAACGCAGGAGGCAATCCAAAAACTCATCGACACGGACAGCCTCAGCCCTGCGCAGCATGCGGCGATCCTTGATGCGGCTCAGATGATACGTGACACGCCCGTCGGCGACGGTACGGACGCGGCACTGGAAGCCGAACACGTCAACGAATGGCAAGACCTCATCGACCGCAAGGACGTGAAGGGAATCTTCGAGAAAGACCCGCAGCGCGTTGTTCAGACCATTCAGCAGCTCGGCAAAGACCAGCGGGCGCAGAAGACGTGGGCGGCGATCGAGAACCAGCAGCAGATTGAGGCGGCGAAACAGACATTTCAGGCGGCTGCGGCACAACAAAATGTGCAGGGCATCCCTGCGCAGGTCGGTAACACCGTTCAGCAGAACGTTCCTGTGCAGGGAGCACAGCAAAACGCACAGGCTTCCCCTACGCAGGTGGAAGGCAGCGTTGCACAGATTGTTCCCGATCAGGGAATGCAGCAGTCGGAGGCAGTCATTCAACCTGAGAACGTCATGCAGAATGCGGGCAATCAGTCTGTGAACGCAATGCAGGGCGTACCGAATCAACCTCAAAACGTCATGCAGAACGCAGAAACGGCTCAAGGTGTATCGGTACAAAACGTGCAGAATGGTGTGATAAACGCTCCTGCGCAAGAAGGAATGCCGGCACCGCAGGTGAACGTCACTCCTGCGCCGCTCGAGACGATTCCGACGGAGATGGAACAGGGCGTGGCGCAGAGACAACAGACGTCACAGACGAACATCGCACAGGACGAGATGCGCGGGATGCCGGAGCAAGTCCGCCAAGAGGAAGCACCGCTTCTCGAGATCCCCGAATATGCTGCGGCGCGTAGTCGTGGAGATTGGGGCACCGTGGCGCAGATTGCAAAGATAGCACGCATGCCGCGTGTTTCTCAGTTCTACCATGCACTTAGAGAACGTGCGAATGCGGCGGCAGAACCTGTGAAAGCTCCCGTTCCCGTCGTCGGCGTGCGTCCGAACGTCCCGACAAGGCTTCCTGATAACCTCGAAGAACGCCGCAAGCTCGGGCGTGCACTCGGGCGCTTCATGTTGGCGAATGGGATCCCCGATTCCCCGATCTTGCGGGACAACCTTGCCATGGGACGCGGCAAAGCAATCAAGGCAGCAAACGATAGGATCAGCGCGTGGGAAGAGAAGCGTGCAGAGCAGGAAGCACGTGCGGCGCAGTATGGAGACGTGAATGCCCGTCAGACCGCGCAGGACAGCGCACAGAACGCGCAAAACGCCGTAGACGATAGAATCCTTGCACAGCACGGTGAACACGCTCAAAACGCCTCTCAGACAGTCAGGGGGAAGTCTGCCCAAAAACAGGGCAATAAAAAAGCCGCCGATAAGGGCGGCGGTGTTGTAGTTACTGGTAATGAGTTTGGTTCGTATAAAGACCTCAAGGAGTTACGCAAGAAAGCGCTCCAATATTATAAAGAGCATTTGCAGGGGACGAGTGTTGAGAATGCGCTTCTTGGAGAAATCAACATTGATGATGTCGGTCTTGTTGAATTTACGGGTTCTGGAAAGCGTGAACTCAAGAACAGCAGCGCCAAAGAAGAAAAACTCTTGTTGGTAAAGCACCTGCCGGCTCTCATTCGTGATGCAACCGACATATCGGGGAAGAAATCCTCTAAGGAAAATCATCTGAAGGAGTATTTCTATTATCTCCACACATCGGCTGAAATTAATGGACACATCACACCTGTTGAAATCACCCTTGTCAAGCGAAATAACGGCGTGATTCAATACTATAATCACACGCTGCCGACCCTAGAAAAGGGCAAAAAAAATGAAGGCGCATCCGTATCTACGGAACCAGAATCTCTTAACGAGCCCTCGGAATCTCCGTCCATCCATGCGCCTTCTTCTACCTCCACTATATCATCTGAGGCAGAAGAAAGCAAGGAAAACAATCTGAACGATAACGAGCGTGAGGCGGTCAAGGGACTAAGCGCAGACGCGAAAAACGTCTATCAGATGATACGCGACAAACTCGCAGAGACGAAGAACAAGAAAATCGCTCGTGCTGCATCTGTAGGTGCAGCCCTCTTTGCCCGTCATGCGGACATCATCGCCCGCAAGGTACGCGCTGCGCTCGGAAAGCCATTCACGGCGATGGACTACTACCGCACATGGTTTGACCTGCGATACGGTGGGGAAGAGAGCGGGTTTACGCAAGCGGCGATGAAGAAAAGCGACGCGACGAGTTTGTCTGAGTTCAGCCGACAAATGCGCACTCCCGAGGCGGGGAGTGGAAGCCGTAAGAAGACGTTCCTGCGGATCACCGCACCGAGCGGCGCCTTTGTGGATGTCGCGCAGGATGATATGATTCACATGCACAATCATCATCCCGAAATGACGGATGAGGACTTTTCTATCATTCAAGAAAACATGGAAAAATTTCTGCGTGTTCATCAGGATAAGACGGGCAAAGGAGATTATGGCGGGGAGACTGTTCTTTGCAAAATAAAAACGCCGCGCGGAGTTGCGGGCGTATCTTATGAACTTCTTCCTACGGGACGGATTTTCCTAAAGACGGCGTTCTTTGACAATGAAAACGGTATTGATAACTGGATTGCGAAGAACGGCACGAGCAAAGACCTTATGTATGCGGACACAGAAAAAAGAGGCAACGCCGCGTCCATGCTTACAGGTCACCCCAGCCGGACGGCAGATGCCGCCGACAGCCTGACTCCTTCGGTCGCTCAACCTCTTTCACTTTTTATGATACAGGAGCGAATCGGGATTGTCAACGGAGAAAAATTCAACCAGTCGGCATGGCACGGCACGCCGCATGACTTCGACGGCTTTGACCTCGGTGCAATCGGTACGGGTGAGGGCACACAGGTGCACGGCTGGGGGCTTTATTTTGCAAAAGAGAGGAAGGTGTCGGAGGGGTATAAAAAACGGCTGTCAACAAAACGCACGATCATTCATCTTGGAGAAAATAGTTACGTTGAATACGGTAGTGGCTATAAAGAAATTTCCAGTGGAGAGCGTGTAGATGGGGCGTCAGCCCTTGGTTTTGCCCTCGATGGCATATTGGCGAGCGAGGGAGACATATCCTCTGTCATTCAGACTTTTGAGAATGACATTAAGGAGAGTGACGCTGAGAACAGTGCATTTTACAAAGAGGTTGTTCGTATCTTGCGTGAAAATGATTCCTCTGTTGAGGAGGGCGTTGACACGTCAAGGCTTTTCGAGGTCGAGATTCCTGACGACGATGTTCTTCTCGACGAGCAGAAGTCCTTTGATGAGCAGCCGAAGTTTGTGCAGGAAAAGATCAAGAAACTGTTCGGTGAAGAATCCGTCGAGGAGCGATTGATCCGGTTGGAAAAGGAACGTGGAAGGTCGCCCGAATCAAACCGGATGCTCGCGATCATTCGGTTGACAAAGAAAAAGATTAAACAGCTGGAAGAGGAAGCCTCTTTTATTCGTGATACGTTGGATCGCGCACTCTCTGACGGGGAACGCAAAAGGCTCTTTTGGGACTTGGACGATCTTTTCTACGTGGATGTGTCTCAACTGGACAAAACCAGCGACGACGAACTTGCCAACATTGAAGCGTCAAGACCCTATCTTGAGAAGTGTCTCGCATCCTATGAGAAGGATATCGAGTTCAAGAAGTCCATGTTTACGCCCGAAAAGATGAGTGGGGGTGATATTTACAGGTTTTGGTCCACAGTCTACGGCAGTCCAAAAGCCGCCTCTCTCGCATTGAAGGAGGTCGGCATCAAGGGCATCACCTACGATGGACGCCGTGACGGTCGCTGCTATGTCATCTTCGACGATAAGGCGATCTCCATCATCGAGAAGTTCAACCAGCAGATGAATGAGATCATCAAGGGCACGACACAGGATGTTCGTGATGGACAGCGCATCGTGTCACTCTTTGAAGAGGCGGACGAATCCACCTTCCTCCATGAGATGGGGCATCTCTTCCTCCTTGACCTTGAACGCCTTGCAGACATGTCCCCTATGAGCGCAGAGGAACTTGCAACCGTCAGGAAGTGGGCAGCATGGAGTGAAGGACAGGCGGAGGAGTACAAAGGCACACCCTTTGCCGCCGAGTTCGCATACATTGACGCGAGAATTCGCGCCGCTATCAAGAGGGGCGATGAGAAAACTGCGAATAAGCTCAAGCGTCAGTGGGAGCACGAACGCTTCGCCCGTGGATTCGAGATGTACCTCAAACATGGGGAAGCCCCGACCAAGGGACTGCGTGCGGTATTTGCAAAGTTCCGTGCGTTCCTTCAGCGCGTCTATCAGGCGTTCACTGGAACGGGCGGCAGAGCAACGCCCGAGGTGGAAGCTGTCATGGCGCGGATGATCTCCATCGAGGATTCGTCCGACCTCTCTGCCTATCCGCAGGGCAAAAAGACGGCAGTCTACACCGACAGCGGAAAGAAGATTCCTGTGCAGTACCGCGTTGTGTCCGCTGACGATCTCATCGCCTCGCATGATGCAGGTGCGCTTGAAGTGAATCCGGGCTATCCTACGGCACTCCAACCGCGTGACCGAGAGCGCGTCATGATGCGTGAGCAGGTAACACGCATGGCGAATACCCTGCGTCCCGAAGACCTCGCAGACGGACGCAACCTCAATCAGGGTGCGCCGCTCATCCGAAGTGACGGCGTTGTCCTCAACGGCAACGGGCGCACGATTGCGATACAGCGGGCGCAGGCACGCAACAAAGACCGTGCTCTAGCATACAAAGACTACCTCGTGGAGAATGCGGCGACATTCGGGCTTTCCAAAGAGGATGTTGAGGGCGTCAAGAATCCTGCGCTTGTCCGCGAGGTACAGGGGGATATTTCGGACGAGCTGATGCAGGACATTATCGGCTCGACCACGGGCGGGGCGCGGATGGGTGCAAGCGAAGCCGCGCACGCAGATGCGGAGAAAGTCACCTATGCCATGTTGGATACCTACGTTCCAAATGACAAAGGGGATCTCACGACCGCCGCGAACCGCAGCTTTGTCGCGGGCATTCTGCATAAACTTGTCGGGAAAGACGAGATGAATGCGTACCTCGACAAGGACGGATACCCGAACGCCGACGGCATTCAGCGCGTCAAGCGTGCGCTCTTTGCCCTTGCCTACGGGGATGATGAACTCATTGCCAAAATGGCAGAGAGCACGGATGACGACATTCGCAACGTGAGCAACGGACTGATGACCGCAGCCCCCATGGTGGCGCGGCTTTCGGTCAAGCAGGGCGCACCGTACGTCAAGGAATTGCAGGATGCGATCAGCGCCGCCGTAAAGCAGCTGGACAGTCTGCGCAGGAGCGGGCAGAGCGTCAAGGACTATCTCGGTGCACAGGCACTTTTCGCAGAGCACGAGGACAGTGCTGAAATGCGTGCGATCCTCTCCTTCTTGGACGAGAATAAGCGCAGCGGGAAACGGATTGCGACGTACTTCTCAAGTGTTGCCAAAACGCTTGACGAGTTGGAATCGCCGAGCGGGAATGAGCTTTTCGATGCGGAGTTGCCATCTCTCATGGATGTGCTTGAGGAGGCGAAGAAATACGCCGTAAGCGGCGGACAGGAAGGGCTGTTTGAGGACAATGTGCAGGATGTGGCGGCAATCAAAAACGCCCTCACAAATCTTGCGAGAGCGGCGTGGAACGATAAGACCGCACAAGGGAAAGTGTCGTTTGCTCCGTCGCGGAAACTGCGGGACAAAGTGCAGGAACTCTTCGGGCACGATATTGATGAGGTGTTTATCACCGCTGATGATATGCGACATATCAAGAAACACCATTCTGAGTACGAAGAAAAGCGCGGGCAGGTCAGTCTTACACCAGAAAGCATCACGGATGTTTATGATGTTGTGAATGATTTTGACGAGGCGACGCTTGAACAGTCGGATGCAGCGGGCAATCAGAAGATGATGGTCGTCAAAGATTTGGACGGCAGAACCTTCGTATTGTTGGTGGAACGGGGAAAAAGCAAGGCAGAGGTCAAGACGGTTTACAAATACAAAAAACCTTCGCCGATGTCCGATGTCACAAGCCCCGAACCAAACGTCCGAAACGACTCAGCGAAGGTTTCTTCTACCTCAAATATATCACCAAACGAGGCAGAAGGCAAGGAAAAAGAACCGACGCTTGAAAACATTTTGCAGCTTGCGCCCGCGCTCAAAAAAGCTGCGCTCGAATACGGCGCAAAGGATGAGAACGGCAAGGTCACGTTCGCGGATGAGACGCGCAAGCAGGAGTTCCTAAAGGTTGCAAAGGCGCTTCTGGGCGCGGGAGAGCGGAAACCCTCCGCCCGCCGGCAGGAAGCCTTACAAAAAATGCTGGACGGTATCCGCCTCATCCCTCCGACACGCGTCAGCCCGCGCAAGCGCGTGATTGCAGACTGGGGGCGGGAGATGGGCGTAACCGTCGTGTTCTTCAAGGGTGATCCGTCCCTGCATGGATTCCATCAGGATGGTGTGACCTTCCTCAACGTGGACAGCGAGATCACGCCGCAATGGACATTCTGGCACGAAGCTATGCACTGGATGAAGGCAAACAATCCCGACATCTACAACGAGCTTGTGCAAACGATCAGCGGCGCGGAGGGCTTCACGAAGGAGCAGCTGGACGCATACCGCAGGGAGATCGGTGCGCCCGAGATGAGCGATGCGGATGTGATTGAGGAGATGCTTGCAGACGCTCTGCCCGACGTGCGCCACCGTGTCCCTCTCCTGCGTGATGTAGGGAAACGCGACACGGGACTTGTGCAGCGCGTTGTTGCGTGGATTCGTGATGTCATGCGGCGCTTCCACGACCGCTTTAACACGCCGAAAGGAGGACTTACAAACGACCAACGTCGGGCGATGATACGGGCATTCGGCAACCTCGTCGGCTCTCTCAGAGACGCAGACGGAAAGCCGATCTTCCGCATCGAAAACGAGGGGGCGCGTATTACCCTGCGCGGCGGAAAACCTCTGCCGGCGGTGAAATATTCGCTTGACAATAGGGGGAAGGAGGGAGATAATGAAGGTGGAAGAAATCTCGGTGAAGCGCGTAAAGAGGCGATTTGTTCCAATGTTATTGCCCGTATGAAAATGCGGGTACGTGAGATGCTCAAACAGGGGATTCCTTTTGCAGAGATTCAAAAGGAACTTGAGGATGAGAACTCAACCTCCCGTGAAGAAGCACTTCGCGTGTTCAAGACACAGTGGAATATCTTCAACTCGCCACGCGTCAATAAGCGCAATATCGTCGAGCGTATCACGAAACGCGAAGACTTCACCGATGATGAGGTCAACGAACTGTTCGAGCAGTACAAGTCAACCATGAAGGAGATGCTTGATTATGGTGGATTTATCTACAAAGAAGCCGCCTTTCAGCAAAGAGGAAATCGAGAGTTCCTTGCTGGAGTACATTCTTGGCGAGAGCTCGAACGAGCAAACGCAAGACACGGCGGAAGCGCACACACAGGACAAAAAAACAGCCTGAATACAAAGCACCTTGAACAACAGGGTGCTTTTTCTACGCCCACATCCAAAGAATCTATGCGTTGGATTGCAGAGCATCCATTCAAGTATGACGAGTCTCGGACGATGGACGAGAACATTCAGCGGGCGGAGAGTCTTGCGCAGGAGTATCTTGACACGTTCGGAACGACGGATCAAATCAATACACCTGCGCGACAGGAACTCCGCCGTGAGATTGCGGATAAGCTCTATGGAAAGGGGGCGGCGAAAAAAGAAGGTAAGGTATGGCTTGTGCTCGGCGTTCCTGCGTCCGGCAAGAGTACAATATCTGACCCCATCATGGAACGCGAAGGAGCACTTCTCATTGACAGTGATGAGGCGAAGAAGCTTCTTCCGGAGTTCAGTAACGGACTTCTCGCGGGTGCGGTACATGAAGAAAGCTCAGACATTGCAACCAACGTTATGGAGCGTGCTATTGCAAATCATGATAATATTGTCTGGCCGCTCGTTGGAAAAACACGTACATCCATTGATGAAAAAGTGCAGAAATTCAAAGAAGCCGGCTATGAGGTCAATCTTGTTTATGTTGATTTGCCGATTGAAAAGGCAATTGAACGGACAAAGGCACGGTTTCGTCATACAGGTCGACTTGTACCGCCGCGTTATCTGCAAAGTGTCGGGTTGAAGCCGAAGCAAAACTATGATAAAATAAAAACAGAAGAGGGGGTTGATTCCTATGAAGCATGGAACAACGATGTTGCCCGCGGAGAGCTACCTGTCCGCACAGAGTACGGATCAATTCACGCTGAAAAAACAAGGAAAAATCAGCCGACTACGCGCGGGATGGGACGACGAGGATATACCTCAGTATATCGAGGACAAGATGTGGGCGCGTATCGCAGAGAGACGCAAACAAACACAGATGACACAGTAAACAATACAACAAACCGCTCTGATCATCGGGGCGGTTTTTCTACGCCCAAATTCTCAGCGAACACAAGCGGCGAGTCCCCTAAGGGCAACTTCAAACTGCTCAAAGACCGCATTCGCAGTCTTGTCGGCGTCGCCCCTCTGGACAACCTCGAACTACCGGGGCGTGTGCGCCGTACGGTGATACTCTCACCGGCAAAGCTGGAACAGCGGGTCAAGGGCGGATGGATACAAAAGAAAAACATCATCTCCGAGGAAAAGCAGAAGGACGGGAAAATCGCTGTGACCTATTACCCCGACACGCGTGATGTCGGCTATGCAGACTATGTCAAGAGCGTGCGGCAGGTGGCAAAGCGTAACCCGTTCGTGAAGGTACTCTATGACCTCGCGCACAAGGCGATGAAGAAGCAGGAGAAACTTCGCAACGAGTTCGGCAAGGCACTCAAGGAATTTAACGACCTTGTGAAGAACGAGAAGGATTTGAAATCCATCACGGCCATTCTCTGGCAGGGTGACGCAGAGGGCAGGGTGTTTTCCGATGCCGAGCTTCGCTCCCTTGGCGCAAACGAGCGCGTCATTAAGGCATATCGGCTTGTGCGCCGCGAACTCGAAAAAGCCTACAAGCTGCTGCGCGATGCGCAGACGCAGGTAAAAACGCGTTCGCAGACGCTTGACCCCGAATCCGTGGAGACCTTCAAAAAGAACCACTGGATTGAAGACGCGGATGTCATCAGTGAGACCCTGCGTGCGGACGGCACTGTACTGTTGACATGGAGAGGAGGAAAAACCTACGACGTAAAGTCAAAGACCATGACCGCCGCCGAACTGAAACTCATGCAGGAGGACGAAAACGTCAATGTGACGAGTGCAATGCCCATACAGGCAGCACTTGACGATTTTCGCGCTCATGCAGGCAGAGGGCTTTATCAGGTCAACTACGTAGAGCGCATCAAACCCGTTTTCCGTCGCACCGGCTATATGCCGCACTTCTTTCACGAATGGATGATCTACGAGAAAATCAAAGACCCCACGACAGGTAAGGAGCGCTATGTATCCGTCGGCAGCGGGCGCACGATGAACGAGGCGGTGAAGATCGGCAACGAGATCGCAAAGGACAACGCGGACAAACAGTATGTCCTGCGCCCGAAAGGATTTGACCTCGGCGCGGAAAACGCCGTCGTCATCGGCGATATGGACTTTGCACAGATGTCACAGAAACTCGCCGAGAGTACAGAAATAAGCCTTGCGGATGCGCGTTCCCTCCTACTGGAGGACGCGGGTGCAAGTCTCAAATCCCGTCACCGCTTCTTCGGCAGTCTCCTCGAACGCAAGGATGGAAAAGGTTTCGATCAAGACGTACAATGGGTACTCGCGCACTACTTCAACAGTGCGGCGCGTTACATCGCCATGGAGGACTTCAAACCCACCGCAATCAGTATGTACGAGCGGTTCTTCGGGCGATTCGACGATGAACCGCGAAGCCTCACGGCGCAGTATTGCAAGAACCTCATCAACGATGTCAACGGCAATCCGCGCGGCGTTGAGGTGTGGCTGAACGACCTCCTCAAGAAAACGTGGATTGGTAAACACATCGCGGACAGCTACGGTGACCGCGTTGCGCTTGCCGTCAACGGGGAACTCTCAACGTGGAACGCCATCACAAAACTCGGTCTCTTTAACTTCGCCTCGATGGCGGTCAATTTCTCGCAGTTCATCAATGTTGGGGCTGCTCTGAACGACTACGGTTATGCGGCAAAAGGTCTGAAACGTGCACTCAACCCGTCTGCTCTGGATGAGAAGATCATCGAGGCGTCTGGTCTTCTCGACGACATCAATATGCTCGCCGATAACGGCGGCTATACGCAGCGGCGCGGTGGAAAGGTACGCGGCATCTACAGTGCACTCAAGAAGGGCGGTGAGTGGACACTCATCCCGTTCCAGAAAGCCGACATGCTCATGCGCAAGGCGGCTGTGCTCGGTGCATACTATCAGGGCGTCGAGCAAAAAGGAATGAAGACCGCGCCCGGCGATGAACTCTCAGCAGAGGCGCTTGCCTATGCACAGGACATCAATGACGACGCGAACTTTGACTACTCCTCGGCGAATGCGCCGGGAATGTTCCGCGCCGGCTCTGTTGTCACGCAGCAGCTCTTCCAGTTCCAAAAGTACCCGATCATGCAGTTCGAGTTCATGTATAACATCCTCAAGAACGGCACACGCGGGCAAAAGGTACGCTTCTTTGTGCCCTATGTCCTGTTCTGCGGGATGTGTGGTAGTCTCCCCTTCGGCGGACTTTTCAATCAGCTCTTCTCTTTCCTCTTTGGACTTGCAACAGGGGATGACGAGGACATTGCACAGGAGGTCAAGGCAGAGGTGCTGCGCTGGGCGGGCAAAGACCCCGTCAAAAAGGCAATCGCGGAGACGGCTCTTTACGGCATCCTTGCTCCGACGTTCGGTCTCGACATCTCAGGACGCATTGGCATGAGCAATGCGTTTGGCGGAGAGTTCTACGGCGCACAAAAACCCGAGAGTGTGGCGGGAGTGATTGGACAGCAGCTCGGCGGTCCCGCCGCGAACAGTATCTACAATATGTTTCATCAGTTCCATGAGGGCAACAACATCGAAGCCCTCAAGGCGGTTTCGCCTGCACTCGGCAATATGTTTCAGGCGACAGTCGGCGTATCCCGTACAACACGTCACCGCGTGAATGCGCGCTATGACACGGCATATGACAAGATCGCGCACGCGCTCGGTTTCCGCAGTGTGGAAGAAAGCAAGAATGCGTTCATTATGAACTACGAGTATGAGCAGAAGGCGAAGCAGAACCACACAAAGCAGGAGGCGATTCAGGACTACCTCGATGACCCGTCCGACGCGAACCGCCGCACGATCAATGCCCTCGGGATTACCGAGAGACAGATCAAGGAGGCACGGATTCAGCAGGAGCGCACAGCACTTGAGCGTGCGAGAGAGGGTCGTCCGAATACATCAAGGAAGCACGGAACGTCACAACGCAGAAAGGAGGAAACCAAGAAAGAGACGCTCTATGATACATTGGATGATGAATGATGAATAAGAAAGGAAGATCACAATGAAGAAGAACTATGTTGTTACAGGGAAAGTCACCTATCCGATGGGCGAGGACGTGAAGAACACGAGCTTCACGTTCTCCGATGAGGAGACGGGGGCAATGTTCTCGATGGATACGAAAGACCCCGCCGAAGCGGACGCTATCACGTACGGCGACAAAGTCACGGTCGAGATCATCAAGGTTTAAGGGAAACAGCATACGAGGCGCACATCATGCGGTGTGCGCCTTTTCTGTGCACGGAAAGGATCAACAGATGGAATCTATTATTCACGTATTTCAGAAATTGCAGGAGGGGTGGGGGATGAAACTCGCCCTGTCCTGCATTGTATCTGTTGCAGCAGAGGAGCACGCACAGATTTTTGCGGCGTTCGTCTTCCTCGTCTGTCTTGACCTCGTGACAAAGTGGCTCTCGCTCTCGCGCAAGTGCCTCATCGACCACGGAACGGAGCAGCCGACCTTCTGTCAGTCACTCACGGGAATACGAAACGCACGCCGTCTTGGCTACATTCGCAGCGAGGAAATGCGCAAGCGTTTTGTGCACAAGATTCTCAGCTACATCGGTGTCGTCCTTGCAGCGGCGGTGCTGGACTTCATGCTCACACATGCACATGCTCCCGCATTTGCGACAAGCCTCGTCATCGGATATTTGGCGATTACAGAGTTCATCTCCATCCTCGAGAACATGCAGCACTCGGGCGTGGAGGAGGCGGGCTGTCTCGCGGAACTTGCACGAAAAAAGGGCGGTATCGTGAAACGTACGGGCGAGAAGCCCGATGAGAAAGGAGAAAAATGATATGGAGAGAGTATCGCTTGTTGATACCTATCTTGACATCGATCATGACGACCTGAGAACACGCGATGTAACCGATCAGATCGTCATCCATCACACGGGCAATCCAACGGATGATGATCTCTCGGCGGCAGAGATCGACGCTTCACACAAGGCGCAGGGGTGGACGTGCATCGGCTACCACTACGTCATCCGCAAGGACGGCATGGTTGAGATTGGTCGTCCGCATTGGACGGTGGGCGCGCATGCGTACGGGCACAACAGTCACACCATCGGCATCCATGTGTGTGGCAACTTCGAGGAGGCAGAGCCGACGGATGCACAGATCGAGAGCCTTGCCATGCTCCTTGCGAATCTCTGCACTGACTACGGGCTGACGATTGACCGCGACCACATCGTCGGGCATCGTGAGCTGATGGCAACTGCATGTCCCGGCAGGAATCTCTTTGCGCAGATGGATACCATCGTCGGCAAAGCGAATTTTTACGCCAATGTGTGAGGAGGGGCGTACCATGCTTGAACGGGTGAAAGATACCATTACAAAGCACAAAACCGCCCTTCTGGTGATCCTATGTCTCCTGATCGTCGGCATTGCATATGCCGTTGGTCGGCATGCTATACCAGAGCAGACGGCGACGGAAAAGCCCGCCGTCATGACGCAGGAGCAGACGCAGGACGTTAAGGCGCTGCGGGCACAGCTCGACATCTCGCGTGCCAACGCACAGGCATTGCAACAGCGTCTCTCAGAAGCGCAAACGGGACAGCGTGCGCCGTCTGCGACCTACTACGTGCAAGCCCCGACGGTCGAGCGTGCGACGCGAGTCGTCGAGAAGCAGATTCGTGAGGACGATCCGACACTGCCGAGAGCCGCGCGGGAAAAATCCGATCGGACGGTTGTCACACCAATCACGCAGGACAAGGACGGCAAAGACCTGCCCGCCGATCAGCAAAAAGTTGACGTCTACAAAATCAACCTCCGCAAAGATCACCGCATCAAGGCGGGAACATCCGTCATTGATGGCAGGGCACTCATGAGCATCGGCTACGAGCAGGGACGTTTTGAGGCATTGGCACATTTTGATGGAGCGCACTACAAAGGCGCGACGGTTATGTATAATGTCGCTGAGTGGTAAGCGAATAAACGAACAGAGGGGGCAGCGTATCGTGCGCCGTCCCCTCTATTTTTGTTTGCATAATTTGACAGCTTTTTGACAGCCAAGATGCAGACGAGAGACGGCGACACAGGACGGCATAAAACGCGGTACGCCTTATAGATCAAGGTGCACCGCTAAACCAAAGAAATGGAACAGATGGATGACGTAACTCGAAATCAAGTGCAGTGATGAGCTGCCGTGGGTTCGAATCCCACCCTCTCTG
>ERZ772960.359-NODE-359-length-42298-cov-5.595412_pt1 | contig 42298 bp, 32 predicted proteins | sample MGYA00580678_ERZ772960 | MGnify/ENA primary metagenome ERZ772960 (study PRJEB29015, sample SAMEA2737930) | human oral metagenome | biome: human oral; feature: human-associated habitat; material: dental | place: China | collected 2059 ... | reverse complement strand
CACCAAAACGCACTGCATTTAGCATCAAAACGCATTGCATTTAGCACCAAAACGCACTGTATTTAGCGGCATATTGCACCGCATTTTGCTGCAAATAGCCCAAAAGTTGGTGCAAATGACGGTTTCTTTAAATAAAAATTCATTTTGCCAGCATTTACAACAACCCCCTTTTTGCATCAAAACCAACCTCCGCGAGAATCGATTATTTGCGGTACGGTGAGCACTTGGCTGACAAAAATGGCACTCATAATGTTAAAATTCTTGCCGAAAACCAGACAAAAACGATTATGCCGTGTACGCGTTTATAAGTATCGACACGGAAAACATGTAAGCTTGCTACCGCTAGTACGAGCGATTGCCGAGTATTTTGTCGAATACACTCAGTTGCTTTTTCTATGGCCTTAGCTGTCTTGCAGTAGTAAAAGCAAGAATATTAAGGAACCAGTAGTTAGGGGAAAGTTTATTTTTGTTGCACTGTTTGTTTTGTTCGCTCTTAGGTGCATTCTGCCCACAGCTGCTTTTTCTCCCTTGTATTCTTTCTTAATAATTGTGTTGGGCTAAGGCTACCCATGCCGCAGATGGTAAAGCGTGTTCTTGGCTATCTTGGAGATTATAGCATGATTGTGTGGTTCTCGCATACATTCTTCAGCTACTATTTGTTGCAGGAAATGATTTATGGGTTCAAGTACCCGTTGGTTGTTTTTATGGTTTTGCTGATGATAAGCCTTGTGGTGGAATTCGTGATACGTTATTTAGCCACAAAGATTGTTGTTTTGCTGCAACTTTAAACTAGTTTATGGGTGGGTGACATTTGGCTGTATAGCATATTACATAGAGGGCTTTTAGGGCATTGATTATGGAGGGCTTTATCGAAGGTTCCATTTTTTGAGAAAAGGTTTGATGGTAAGCTGTTAGTGGCAAGAGGTTTAGCTGGTGCTGAAATGTAGAAGTTCTGCCACTCATCTTAAATTTTATTTGCACCTTAAAAAAAAAATATGTAGTTTTGCAATTGTAATCAGTGTGCACAATAAAGAATCTGCGGACAAGCTTTGTCTTAAGGCGGGTGATAATGTGACACAATATGAACAAGGAAACTTTAAGAACCTATTCCTTATTTATTAGGGTGTGGGGAGGAGGTTTTATTTTAACTTTACTAATTTACTTAGCATTAACGGCAAGAATATACCTAAAATAACTGATATATCTATGAATAATATGTTTGGAAACATGCGCGCATATAGCTCTTTTAAATTAAGCTTATTTATCGTTTGCATTTTAAGCTTAAAAGCATTTGAATCTAGAGCACAGGCAAATGAGGGAAGCCCTTGGTATGTTTCTTGTGAATTGTCAAGTAAGTATGTGTGGCGTGGCTTGGAGTATGGCAAGTCGCCAACCCTTTTCCCTAGTATTAATTATGAAAGTAGTTCTTTCCTTGCTGCATTATCAGGTGCTTATGCCTTTGATGGCAGCCACCAGGAAGTAGACGTTGGTTTAAGTTACACCATAAAGGACATGGTGACATTAGGGCTGAACGATTATTATTTTCCGAGCGCTGTTGGTCAGAATGATTCGTATTTTCGTTTCTGTCACTCTGACACAGGTCACAATGTGGAGGCTAGTGCAACCTTAACGCCTACAAAGCTACCCATGTGGTTAAAGCTTTCGTGCTATGTTTATGGGGCGGATAAGGACAGTACAGGAAAGCAAGCCTATTCCACTTACGCAGAACTAGGATATCAATATGTATTCAAAAACGAGGACAAACTATCGTTGGCCTTAGGGGTCAACCTCAATAAAGGGTTTTATACCGATTACGAGCAGGGGGCTAATGTTGTGAATATCATGCTGAAGTATGAGTCGTGGTTCACATTTAACAAATTCAGACTTCCTGTGAGTGCCTCGTATGTGCTAAACCCGTACAGAAATAAATCTTACTTTACGTTCTCGGTGTATTTCAGCACCAAGTGAAGTGATGAGTAGTAGAGAGAGGATTTTTTAGGCCTGTATGTGCTATATGAACCGATATGGTGCATACAAGGCAAAGCAATAGAGAGATTTTGTGGAGCAGTTAGATAGAAGCAATAAGCGAATAGCGAAGAATGCAATTCTTCTATATGTGCGGATGTTCGTCATTATGTGCGTTAGTTTTTTTACTTCGCGCATGGTGCTTATCGCACTTGGAGTTTCCGACTATGGATTGTTTAATCTTGTTGGCGGTTTCATTGTTTTATTCAATGTGTTGAGTAATGCGCTTTCTACCGGAACCTCGCGGTTCATTACTTATGCCTTGGGTGTTAATGATGAAGGGCTTATTAACAGGACCTTTTCCACTGTGGTTAAGGTACATCTTGTATTAGTTGTTATATTTCTTGTTTTGTCGGAAACAATTGGTTTGTGGTTTGTCAACACGCAGTTGGTGATAGATGGGAATCGGCTGGTGGCTGCCAATTATGTTTTTCAGGCAGCCGTGTTGAGTACAGCTGTTGGTATAATTCAGATTCCCTACAATTCTCTTGTGGTTTCGCACGAGAACTTCAATGTATTTGCTTTTGTCGAGATAGTCAACACCTTTTTTAAGTTAGGTATTGCTTATGTAACGTTGTATTCGGCTCTCGACCACTTATGTGTGTATAGCATATTGTATTCAGGCATCAGCGTTTTCACTCTATTTATATATTTCTTTTATTGTCGCCGTAACTACAAAGAAAGCCGCTCTTTGACGCAGATGGACCGAGGAATATTACCGCAGTTGTTGTCTTTCTCTGGTTGGGGACTCTTTAACAACGCCACATTCGTAGCGTCTCAGCAAGGTCTTAATGTTTTTTTAAATTGGTTTTTCGGTACGCTAATCAATGCTGCCGCAGGTATTGCAGGGCAAGTACAAGGCATATTATATACGTTTACAAGTAATATTACGACAGCGTTTAATCCTCCTATCATCAAGGCATATGCTTCGAACGACTATTTGCGAGCCAGTAGATTGGTGTCGTTAGGTGTGGCTGCTTCTGCAATACTCACGCTTCTTATTTCCGTCCCCATAATTGTTAAGCTTGATTTCTTGATGGGGTTGTGGCTGCACAAAGTGCCGGTTGGCGCTGTGGTCATTTGTCAACTCTTATTAGTGAAGAACTTGTTTAACAGTTTCAACCCATTGCCCTACACCATCATAATGGCAAGCGGTAAAATAAAGATGACAAATATCTTGTGTGGCGTGACAAGCCTATTGATGTTGGGGATAGATTATCTGGTTTTGTTATTGACCCATTCATATGCCATGGCTTTTCTGGTGGGGTTGATACAGCCTTTCTCTTCTACAATAATATATTTGTATTACTGTAAGAAGTATATGGCGGCTTTTAGTGTGCGAACTTTCGTTATGCACACTTATTTGCCATTATCGATGATAGCCCTTTTCACATATTATGTTTGTAGCTATCTATCTGGGGCTATATATGGCGAGTTACTCAGCCTTTGTGTGGTTTTTGCTACTTCGACATTGCTAATATCCGTTTCTAGTTTGGCCTTTGTTGTAGACAGTCAGACGCGAATGAGGTTGTGGATTTTTGCTAAAAGGAAATTAGGGATAGGTGGTGTAACATACACAAACTAATCAAAACGAACGAATCATGACAGCTACTAAACGTAATTCGAGTGTGGAACTATTGAGAATACTATTGATGGTCTTCATTGTTATCCATCATATTATATCTTCGGTTGTCGCACCAAATTTCAGTAATCGCATTTATGCCTGTGTTGATGTGTTCTTGCACACGGCAGTGATAGTTTTTGTTCTGATAACAGGGTATTTTGGCTTACGGTTCAACTTGCGTAAGGCTTTGCTCTTGTTGTTCCAAGTATTATTTTATTCTGCTTTGTTGGGCTGTATCGCGTATTTTTGTTTCGGCATAGGTACGCGAATAGAACTTGTGAAGAGTTTCTTGCCTATCAGTAGTAATGCCTATTGGTTTATCACTGTATATTTTCAATTGTTTTTTCTTGCTCCTTTTATAACGAAGATGATCGAACAGTTAACAGACAGGCAATATTCGCAATTGTTGATTGTGCTTTTTGTTCTTGTATGCTGGTTCGGTTTCTTATGGAAAGATAGCGTTTCTGTGGATGGAAAGAACATCGTGAATTTTACATTTATATATTTGTTGGGAAATGGAATAAGAAGGGTTGAGAGAAATAAACCGAGCAGTGTTCTTATTTCCAGAAAGTGGGCATTGCTTATTATAAGCTTCTTGGTTCTTTGTTTGGTTGGGTTTTATTTCCTACCCGATAGGCACAATCTTTTCATTCATGCAATTGTGTTTTCTTATAAATACAATTCTCCTTTCCTGATATTGTTGAGCATAGCTTTGTTTAACGTGTTCAGAACATTCTCGTTCGATAATCGTTTTATCAACTACATGGCAACGTCTTCCTTGTCCATATATTTAATACACGAACATCCGCTCATGCGTGAAATCATATATGTGAGGCCTTTCAATAAACTTATGCTTGTTGAAAGCGGTTTCAGCTTATTCCTTATCATCGTGGGTTATGCGCTTGTTCTTTCATTTTGCTGCATGGTGGGGGATAAAATTAGACAATATGTCTTTGAAAAGATTGGCAACCGTTCAGATAGATAGTTAAAGAGATATTTTGTTACAATATGATTAAAATTGAGGACATTAAGATTGCCGTTATCGGCTTGGGCTATGTGGGCTTACCCCTCGCACGCCTTTTTTCTACAAAGTATAAAACGATAGGTTTCGACATGAACCAAAAGCGCGTGGATGCGTTAATGGCGGGCCACGATGTGACGTTGGAGGTGTCGGACGAACTGTTGCAGGAGGCCTTGCGTAACGGTTTCGTGTGTACCACTGACTTGGAAGAGCTACGCAGCTGCAATTTCTATGTAGTGGCTGTACCAACACCCGTAGACGTGAACAATCGCCCCGACCTGACACCGCTTATCGGTGCAAGTACCACGGTGGGCAGGGTTATATCCCATGGTGACATCGTTGTTTACGAATCAACAGTTTACCCTGGCGTTACCGAAGAAGAATGCTTACCTGTAGTGGAAAAGGTTTCTGGTTTGAAGTTCAATACTGATTTCTATGCAGGTTACTCGCCTGAACGTATCAATCCGGGTGACAAAGAGCACACGGTTGAGAAAATTAAGAAGGTTACTTCTGGTTCTACGCCTGAGATTGCTGATATCGTTGATGCAGTTTACAATTCGGTGTTGATAAATGGTACGCATAAGGCTCCGTCGATACGCGTGGCCGAGGCCTCGAAGATCATCGAGAACTCGCAACGAGACGTGAACATCGCCTTTATGAACGAGTTGGCTAAGATTTTCAACGCAATGGGTATCGATACGCACGACGCCATAGAAGCAGCCTCTTCAAAATGGAACTTCATCAAACTTAACCCCGGATTGGTGGGTGGACACTGCATTAGCGTAGACCCATATTACCTCATTCAGAAAGCACAGGTATATGGCGTGTTGCCACGTATTATGTCTGAGGCACGTCGTTTAAACGATGGTATGGGCGCATATGTGGGCAACCAAGTTGTTAAACTGATGAATAAGAAAGGCGTATTGGTGAAAGATGCAAAGATATTGATACTTGGTGTTACATTTAAGGAGAACTGTCCTGATGTGCGGAACACCAAGGTGGTGGATATCTATACTACACTAGAAGAGTATACGAACAATATCACAGTGTCTGATCCATGGGCCGATTGTGCTGAGGTGGAGAAAGAATACGGAATTAGCATTGTTCCCACAATAGCAGACAATGAGAAGTTTGATGCCGTTATATTGGCTGTATCTCACAAGGAGTTTGCAGGCATTGATTGGCGGAATCATCTAACAGAGCACGGTGTGGTTTACGACGTGAAAGGAGTACTGGAAAGAGAATTTGTGGATGGAAGGTTATAGTGTAGAGGACTAAAAAATCTAAGGAAATGAAAACCGCAGTTATACTGTCTGCCCGAAAAGAACGTGATACAAGTATACCATATCCGTTGCAGCCTTTCGGTGGAGGACAATGTTTGTTGGACCGCACTCTTGGCATCTTGCGTGACAATGGTATAGAGAAGATAGTGCTTGTGGTGGGCTATCGCTCGGAGCTGTTTCAAACGTATAGTGAGCAAGGGGTTATTATTGTGGTTAACGATGATTATCAGTTTACCGCATCCATGGCATCATTAGCCATGGTAGCCCCTTACATAGATGAGGATTTCTTGCTAGTTGAGAGTGATACCTTTTACGAACGCATTGTTGTGGAACAGTTGGTAGCATCCCCAAACAGTAATTGCCTTTCCATAACAGATGAATCAGGGAATGGTGACGAGGCCTTTGTTGAAGTATGCAATGGATGTGTGTGTAAGATAACCAAGGATAGGCATCAGATTTGTAACATAGAAGGTGAGATGATAGGCATTTCTAAGCTTTCGCTGGACGCGTATCGTGTAATGTTAGCGAAGTTTGCAGGTGCATCAAATCGATACGTTAATTATGAATACTTGTTCGTCGATAGCACAGATGCCGTAGAACGTCCTTACATTAAGTTTAACAACCTGATTTGGGGAGGGGTAGACAACATTCGCGATTTTGAGAAACTAAAAAACTACATCTATCCACGATTGTGCCGTAAGGAAAACCCGTATGATAAGGAAAATCTGATGGCCTATCTAAGAAAGATTTTCCCACAGGTTGAGGTTGGCTTATCTTGGCAGATAGAACAGATCGGTGGGATGAGCAACAAGAACTTTAAGGTCGTAACTCCCACAGGAAAAAGCTATATCTTACGCGTTCCAGGCATCGCATCGGAAGGTATGGTTGTACGCTGTAACGAAGATGTTAATGGAAAATTGGCTTGCAAAATGGGCATCAACCCCACAATAAAGTACTTTGATGACAGTTCGGGACTGAAATTGGCGGACTATATTGAAGGAGCTGAGACACTTAATGCGGGAACGATCCAGCGAATGTCTAATATGCAAAAAGTAGTAGATATTTTTAAGACGTTGCATCATTCACAAGTGCGATTTGCTAATGAGTTCAATATCTTCCACGAGTTGATGAAGTATGAGCGGCTTTTACAAGAATCTGGTGGAGAAATGTATGAAGGTTATCGAGAATTGCGGCAGAGACTCTTTGCGCTTGAAGATGTTTTAAATGGATTAGGGGTAGATATTAAGCCTTGTCACAACGACTTAGTTCCCGAGAACTTCATTAAAGACTGTAACGGTCGGATTTACCTCATTGATTGGGAATATTCGGGAATGAACGACCCCATGGCAGATTTTGCCGCATTGTTTTTGGAGAGCAACTTTGATGAAGACAACATTGATTTTCTGTTGGCAAGGTATTTTGACGGTGCTATTCCCACTCATGCTAGGGAGAAGGTTTTGATATACCAAGTTCTGTGGGACGTATTATGGTCAATTTGGACCTGCATAAAGGAGGCTAAGGGTGATGATTTTGGAACATATGGGAAAGACCGTTTCAAACGTGCCCTCAAAATGATAGAAAGGGTAGGGCATGCTTAAGATGAATATTACTTCTACGGTAAAGGGATATGTGACAGGTACGTTGTCTGGTGCTACTTGGGGAATGGATACTGTGCTGCTAGGTTTAGCCATGACCATGCTTCCTTTTACAGAGAACCCCATATTGCTTATAGGTGGTACGATAGTGTGTAGCATGCTTCACGATGTATTTGCTGCCTTTTGGATGTTGATTATCATGGGAGGAAGGGGGCGACTGAAAGAGTTAGGGCGTGCCATTCGTTCTAGAGATGGTAGGTTTTGCATCCTGGGTGCCTTGTTAGGTGGCCCTTTGGCAATGACGTTTTATTTGTTGGCCATATCTAAAGGTGGAGCAGCATTAACAGCAACAGTAACCGCATGTTATCCTTTGTTGGGTTCAGCTATGGCTGTTCGTATTCTTAAAGAGAAAATGAGTTTGCGCGGATGGGCAGGTTTGCTTATCTGTGTATTAGGTATTGCCTATATAGGATATGTGCCTTCTGATAATTCTAATATCGATGTTATAGGGGGGATAGGCTTTGCCTTGATAGCGGCCATAGGATGGGCATCAGAGGCGGTGGTGTGTGGTTATGGTATGAAGTCGGGTAAGGTAGACCCGCAAATGGCGTTGCTCATTCGCGAACTAACCTCAGGCCTTGCTTATACACTCATTGTTACGCCTTTGTTAATAGGTGGATACGCAAATGTTGTGAATGGTGTTTCGGCAATATTCAGTTATGGCTTGTGCTGGATAACATTGGTGTTGACGGCTCTGTTGGGTATGGTGTCTTTCCTTTGTTGGTATACAAGCATAAACTCAATTGGAGCTTCTCGCGCCTTGTGCTTGAATGTCACTTATAGCTTTTGGGCAGTAATTTTTGGACTTTTTATTTTAGGAGGCGAGTTTTCCTTTAACGTAGTGATAGGCTCAATAGTTATTGTGTTGGGTGTTATTGTCGCTACGGTAGTTTCCAAACCAAAATGTAGTGCAGCATGAATGCCATTATTTTAGCAGCAGGAACTTCGTCGCGCTTTGTTCCGCTTTCTTTCGAACGACCTAAGGCCTTGCTGGATGTGAAGGGAGAAGTATTGATAGAGCGACAAATTCGACAATTGCGCGAAGCAGATGTTCATGACATCGTAATTGTTGTAGGATACAAGCACGAGATGTTTGAGTATCTGATAGATAAGTTTGGGGTTAGTTTGGTTTTTAATCCAGACTATGCCAAATACAACAACATATCTTCTCTTATGTGTGTCCTAGATTATCTTGGAGATACATACATCTGTTCTTCAGACAATTATTTTGTAGAAAACGTTTTCTTACGTAAACCAGAAGTTTCTGAATATGCTGCTATGTATGCGCATGGGCAAACGGATGAGTATTGTTTGGAAACAGACAGTGAAGGCAATATTGTGGGTGTCTCGATTGGAGGAAAAGATGCATGGTATATGGTGGGACATGTTTTTTTTCATACTACCTTCTCTGTTGGGTTCAAGCAAATAATGGTCAAGGCTTTTGAAGAAGAAACGAATCGACGAAAATATTGGGAGGACATTTATATCGACCATCTTGCCGAATTGCCTAAGATAAGAATTAATAAGTTTAGAGACGGTGTAATAAAGGAGTTTGATAGTTTGGAAGAGTTGAGATTGTTCGACAAGAAATATGAGCAGTCTGGTTCGGTGATATTGAAGTATATAACAGATGCGTTGGGTTGTAAAGAATCCGACATACACTGTATCGCACAAGTTAACAATGGTTTGTTACATGCCTTTTCTTTTGAGCTGAACCCAAATGCTGAAAGTGTAAAATATTTATATTATGAAAAAGAAGGAAATAACTTTTTAGAAACTATATCATAAAAGTCAAAGCTAACATCCCACATTCTTATACAATATAATTCATACGTATGTTAAATATAAAACTAGATGTTCCTGCCTCTTTTTTTAAGGAGGAAGTAAGATGCGACTTCACCGTTTCAAGACAAATGAAGGAGATCTGGGCAGTAGAGCTAGATCTATTGGAAGAATTACGCAGGGTATGTTCGAAGCATGGCTTACGATTCGCAGCAGAGGGAGGGACCTTGCTGGGAGCGGTTAGACACAAAGGCTTTATCCCTTGGGATGATGATATCGACATATTGATGCCAAGAAAGGATTACGACAGGCTTTGTGAACTAGCACCGAGCGAATTTAATCACCCTTATTTTTTGGCTAATTTTCATTCTAATGGTTTTGCTTATGGTAATTCCAAGTTGATGAACTTGGAAACAACAGGTTATGAAAACCCTATGTCAAAAGCTCATGGACTTTTTATTGACATCTTTCCTTACGATAACATACCTGATAATGAGGATTTGGCTTGGCAGCAAAACTGCGAGAAGATGAGTCTATATAGGAAATGGGGGAAAATATCATATTGCAGTAAGGCCTTTGTTAGAGGCGAGCGAGCCCCTATAGTAAGACGTGTCGCTAGGTTCTTTTTGCATTATATATATATGTTGCAAGGAAAAACCGTTTCAAGTGCATATTATAGAGACTTGTACGAAAAGTATGTCAGAGTAATGAGTAAATATAAGGATGAGCAAACTAAATATTCTGGAACCTTATGTTGCTATGAATTTGAGGTCAAAGACATGTCGTTAAATTCAGATATGGATAATTTAATTGAAGCCGATTTCGAATTTATTAAAGTTCCTATTGTGGCTCATTATGATGAAACGTTGACAAGGATGTATGGTGATTGGCATAAATTTGTGAAAGGGACATCATGGCATTCTTTTATAGTAGTAGACCCACAAAGGAGTTATTTGGATGTATTAAAAGAGAGAGAATTATGAGAAAGCTATGTTTCATTATTCCAATGTACAATGCAGAAAATGTTATAGAGCGTACATTGAGGTCTATCTTAAACGCTAACCTGCCACGTGATTTTTATGAGGTTATTGTGGTGGACGATGGTTCAACGGACGCTAGCCTAGATGTCATTAATGGTTTAAGGCACTTGTTCCCAAATCTCAAGACTATTGTTCAAGAGAATGGTGGTTCGAGCAAGGCAAGAAATGCAGGATTGAGAGAAACTTTAGCCGACTATATTTGGTTTGTTGATGCCGATGATATGCTGGAAAAGGATATTTCATATATTCCAAAGTTGATGGATGCGCACCCGTCTGTTGACATATTTTCCTTTACCTATAATTGGGTAAGTGAGAGTGGTAAACACGTTGGCTATGGACAGTTACAGAAAAAGGTGAAACACGAAATAGAACTGTCTGGTAGAACGGCAATTTTCCAAGGCTACCAGCCCGGTTCTGTATGTGGTTTAATCATAAGGAGAACGTTTTTGACTAATAACGGCTTACGGTTTAAGGAAGGCATAACGCAGCAAGATGTAGAACTTACTTGTAGAATGTTTGCTAGGGCTAAAATTGTGTTTTTCTCATCAAAGGTAGTCTATAACTATATGTTTTGCCCCACTTCAATAACAAGAAGTAATAATGTGAAGAAACGAATGAAATACGAGTTGGATAAGATTGAAATAATAAAGTCGTTTAGACAACAGGCCGAATTCTTCAAAGACACAGACCCTGAATTATCCATGGCGATAAAAAGTTATGCTGACTCTGCATTATTTGGCTATGTGTATAATCTGTTTAAACAAAAGAATAAGTGGCGAGAGATGGGCATTAGCACCGCAGCATTAGACTTGTTGAAGAAAAATGGTTTTTATCCGTTGAAAATTGAGGGGCAGGGTTGGAAAAAACGATTGGTTAGCAAGGTGCTGAATATAGAAAAAATCATAAGATGATGATTTGGCTAATACAGATACCAAATAAGAATAATTTGTGGTTGAAAGGAACTGTGAGGACATCTTATGCAAATTGACGTTTGAAAAGGAACAGACTCTCTTTCCTTTTTGGTTATTTCATTAGAGCAACTTAGCAAATTCATTATCTCTATTTTAAAATTATGAAGATTGTATTAGTCACCCAGATAACTCCTGCATCCGAGAATGTGCGGGGAACTTCGGCCTTGTCCTACCATCTGATGGTACATAGGCCGGCAGACGTGGAGATTATCATATATAGCTTTAATGGCAATCAGCTATCTGACACAAAAATAAAAGAAGTGGAAGAGGAACTGGATGTGACGATTAAGCTGTTGCCACGCCCAAGATGGCAATCGTTGGTGCTTCGTCTGCATCTGCTATTTATACGTGTATTGCTTAAATACCCTTTGTTTAATTATATCCGACTCTCGTCAAAGGTTGTAGAAGAGATAAAGAGCTTGCAGCCTGATGGTATTTGGATTTACGGACAGGACATTTCGCGAGTGACGAAACAATTTGCTGGGTTTAAGCGTGTGCATACTCTTCCCGATTGCGAGTCGCTGTATTATTATCGTATGTTGGGCAGGCGCTTTGTTTTTAAGAACAGGATGATGTTCATGCGCAACATGGTGATGTATCCTAAGTATTTGCGTATGGAAGGAGCATATGAAAATACGCCAATGGTGAAATACCACTTGGTGGGCGAGGCTGATGCGGAATCTTTGCGTAATGTTAATCCTGACATCCAGGCCCATTTCTTACGACACCCCCATTATAATGTGGCCGAACCTCAAAAGCAAATTGCTTTCTCGAAACCTAAGATACGACTTCTTGTTGCCGGACAGAACAACCTTTACATGCAAGAAGCTGCTGAAGAAGCTTTTGATATGATGTTTCACTGCGTGGACAAGCTGAAAAACCATTACGAGATAACGTTTTTAGGGCGCGGTTGGGAAAGTATAGTGACGCGGCTGAAAGACGCGGGTTACGATGTGGCTCAAATAACGTTTGCGCCGGATTACATAGAAGAGGTTCGTAAGCATGATGTGCAATTCACGCCAATAGCCATTGGCACTGGCACTAAGGGTAAGGTGCTTGATGCTCTGGCTAATGGGTTGTTGGTGGTTGGAACGCCGTTTGCGTTGGAGAATATTGCGGTAGAGAATGGTGTCTCTTGTGTGGAATATCATTCTAACGAAGAACTGTTGGCTGTTTTAACGGACATTCCCCATCATGTGGAGAAGTATGAAGTGATGGCAGAAAAAGGGCGCGAGGCAATTTTTGTTGAGCATGGCAGAAAGCGCATATCTGCGCAATTGATGGATTTGTTTAAATAATAGGCTGATGTACATATATATTCTCATTTTAGCTCTCGCAATGGTTGGTGCTCTGTTTCTACCCCAGAAAAGTGCCACCTCTAAAGTTTATCTTGCTTGTTGGATGGTGGGGCTTGCATTGTTTGTGGGTTTCTCAGATATGCTGGGGGGATTTGACAGATACATATATGGTGAGTTGTTCGATGAGGTGGCGGATGTAAGACGTTCAGCTGGAGATGTTCATTCGGCATACATCTTCGAATTATACGCATCAGAGTTGGGATTTAGCTGGCTCAATGTCGTTATTTCGCACGTTACGGCAAATAGATATATTTTTATCCTCATCTTAACGGTTGTCATCTATATTTTACTGTTTATTTCTTTTAAACGATATGTAGACAATTACCCGTTTGCATTGGTATTGTTTATGGGGCTAATCTTCTTTTTCACATTTACGTATCTGAGACAGCTGATCGGCGTTGGAGTAGGATGGCTTTCCATTGAGTATGTTTATAAGAAGAAGTTCTGGAAGTTTTTAGTCGTCGTCCTTTTAGCAACGCTGATACATAATTCAGCGATTATCCTTTTGCCCGTTTATTTCTTACCAGTAAGACAGTATCCTAAAAGAACGATAATTTTGCTTATGGTATTCTGCTTTATTATTGGCATTACAGGTATTCCGTCGTCAATGTTTGATATTTATGGTTCTGTGTCGTCAATGCAAGGTCGAGGACAAGATTATGCAGAGAATGAGGTAGGTTTTAAGATTGAGTATATTCTAGAAGCATTTTTCTTCCTCTATTTCATGTTGCGCAATTATGATACAATTCCTAAGACGCCTGCAAGAATTGTTTTGTTGAATATGGCTTTATTGTTTTGTGCGGTATTACTTATTTTCTCACGGTCGCTCAATGGAGGACGATTAGGGTGGTATTATCTTATCGGGCTTATTTCTACCCTATCTTTCATTGTCCCAAGATCAAAACACATTATGGGACAATATTTCATTCTTGCAATATTCTCTTGCTTCCTCTACCTAAGGATTCTTCTTTTTGCATGGGGACCACGTGGAATACTTTATCCATACAAATCTTTCTTTACAAACGGTGTCAGGGAAGGAGATTGGGTTCATGATAAATGGGAATATGACAGTAGGTATGACAAAGACAAATTGTATCGGTAATCAGCATCATATGAAGGAACGCGACTCTAATATGGAATTGTTGCGTTGTACAGCAATGTTTTTGGTTGTGCTAGTACATACTGGTTTCTTGTCGCTAGGTCTACCTACACAAGAAGAGTCTCTCCATACTCCAATATCTGTGTTTTTTAGATTTTTAACCCAATCGGTTTCAATTGTATGTGTGAATGTTTTTGTTCTTTTGTCAGGGTGGTATGGCATTCGGTTTAACCCAAAACGTTTGGGTGCCTTTCTTTTCCAAGTCTTTTTCTTTTCAGTGTTGGTATATTCCTGCTTGGTTATTCTTTGCCCATCAGAGTATTTAAATGCAAAATCCTTATCCGTGGTTTTCATTCTCAATGGAGAGGATTATTGGTTTGTAAAATCGTATGCGCTTCTTTTTCTTTTTGCACCGTTTTTAAATGCACTTGTAGAGAATGAGAATAACAACCTGATAGTTAAGCATATCTTAATAGCCTTTTTCGTTTTTCAGTCTATCTATGGGTGGTTGAGTATTAATGGGGCAGCAGAATTGGAAGGCGGATATTCCGCACTTTCTTTTATGGGATTGTATCTACTCATACGTTACCTAAGAAACAATGATTGTTTTATCTTAAAATATAGCAATAAACAATACTTGTTGCTTTTTTTTAGCATAGCCGTCTTTAATACCTTACTTGCGTTCCTCCTAACACGAATGAATCTCATTATTTATGGCAGAATATTCACTTATACAAATCCATTGGTTATTTGTCAGTCGCTTTTATTGGTATTCGCCTTTTCTCAGTTCAAAGTTAAGAGTCAGTTTGTCAATTGGTTGGCAAAATCTTGTTTTGCGGTGTATCTGACGCATGCAAACGGTTTCATTTTAAGACCATTTTATGGGAGATGGATTAAACACTTGTTTGACAAATATGACACAATGATGTTTGCCCTTTTGGCAGTATGTACAATAGTTCTAGTCTTCTTCGTGTCAACAGTATTGGATAAAATCCGATTATTAATTTGGGCGAAGATCTCAGGGAATTAAATTTTATAGATAAATGCTAATAACACTCTTTACCCCGACCTATAATAGAGCCCATTTACTTGGACGCCTTTATTTATCGATTAAACAACAAAGTTTCAACGATTTTGAGTGGATAATTGTGGATGATGGCTCAACAGACAACACCCATGATGTGGTGAAGGAATTTATTGAAGAAGGTGTTGTCCCTATAAAGTACGTTTTTAAACGTAACGGAGGGAAACATCGGGCCATTAACGAAGGTGTTAGGCAGGCGAGTGGAGACTTGTTTTTCATTGTAGATAGCGATGATGTGCTGGCTGGCAATGCCCTGAAACGGATAGTAGAAGTTTATGAACAAATAAAAACTGATGCCCAGTTTGGAGGCGTAGCAGGTATAGATGCTTACCCTGACGGGCGTGTTGTAGGCTCTGGGCTACCTGCATCTACGATAGATTGTAATTCATTGGAGATACGGAGCAAGCATCATGTTGTGGGTGACCTGTCGGAAGTATTCCGTACAGAGGTGATGCGAGAGTTTCCTTTCCCTGAGATAGACGGTGAAAAGTTCTGCCCTGAGGCCTTGGTATGGAACAGAATTGCCTGGAAATATAAACTGAGATATTTTAATGAACCAATTTATATAGCGGAGTATCAGCCAGAAGGACTTACCGCCCGAATTTTGGAGATACGGATGAAAAGCCCTATTGCAACCACAATGTGTTATGCTGAAATGGTCTTGTCTAACATTCCACTAACAGAGCGGTTTAAGGCTGCTGCAAATTATTGGAGGTTTAGATGTTGTTGTAAGGACAAGAGCAAGATTAAGCGTATAAGTGTTTTTTGGAGGTGTATGTCCCTGTTGGGATGGATTATGCATTTAAGAGACTTACGTGTAACAAAGAAATGATTTTACAGGATGCGAATACTTCAGGTTATAACGTCTCTCCAAACGGGTGGGGCTGAAAAAATTGTTGTTGATATCACGAGAAAAATGAGAGCTCGTGGGCATATTGTTGATGTGGTTGTATTTAATGGTGTAGACACACCTTTTATGGAGGATATACGTAAAACTGGTTGTAAGGTGTTTTCTCTCTCCCATGGTGGCTCAGTATATAATCCACTGCATATTCTCCGATTGGTTGGCATTATGAAGAAGTATGATGTGGTGCACTCGCATAACACATCTCCCCAATTTTTTGTAGCGGCTGCTAATATGTTGAGTGGAATACCCATTGTAACAACTGAACACAGCACAACGAATAGAAGAAGGAACAATGGACTGTGGAAACCCCTTGACAGATGGATGTATAATTGTTATAGCTTGATTATATGCATATCAGACAAGGCTGAAAAGAATTTAAGGAAATATTTGGGTTGCTGCAAATCGTCTATTATTACAGTATTAAATGGTGTGGATGTTCGTGCCATACATAATGCCGAGCCCTTAACAAATGCTGTAAGTAAGAAGTTTGTTACGGTGATGGTCGCAGCATTTAGGAAAGAGAAAGATCAAAAGACACTCATCGACGCGATAAGTTTGTTGCCCGAAGAAGAATTTGAACTGTGGCTTGTTGGACGTGGTGATTGTCTTGATGAAGTGCGTAATTATGCCGAAGTAAAAGGAATGAAGCATCGAGTAAAATTCTGGGGAAACAGAACTGATGTGGCAAACATTCTTCATACGGCAGATGTTGTTTGTATGTCGTCGCATTATGAGGGGCTGTCCCTTTCAAATATCGAGGGTATGTCGTCAGGTCGTCCTTTTGTGGCGAGCGATGTAGATGGGTTACGCGAGGTTACAAAAGATTATGGTGTTTTGTTTCCACATGGAGATGCTGAGGCGTTAGCAAATGTCATTCGCAAACTGCACGATGATAAGGCCTATTATGATGAAGTGGCCGAGAAATGTTATCAGCGTGCGCTAATGTTCGACATCAAGGTGATGATGGATAAATACGAAGACGTGTATAAAAGCCTTGTAAGCAAATAGTCTTTGTAATATAATCGAACACGGTTGGTTTCAGGATTTATGAGTTTTTAAGAGAGTTGCTTGAAAGAGCATTAAATGGTTATCTTTGTTTGTAACAAACTTACTAATAGGAATTTGATATGAAAAAAATATTATTCTGCAATAATTTGCTGGGAGGATTACTTCTCTTCCGGAAAAACGTTATAGACCATTTCATTAGTAAGGGTTATGAAGTGGCGTTGGTTGCAATTAAAGGTGACGCAGCAAGTCCAAGTGTTGAAACATTGGGAAATGGTGTGAAGGTTTATTCTATAGATGTAAGCCGCACTTCTACCAACCCTTTCAATGATTTACGTTTCTTCTTGCACCTGTTTAATATACTTCGTGCAGAAAAACCTAGTTATGTATTTAACTATACGATAAAACCTAATATTTACGGGGCAATGGCGTGTAAACTCTTGGGCATCCCATGCACAGACATGATGGCGGGCTTGGGTTATACGTTTACCAATAACTCCTTTTCGTCTAGGATTGCTCGTGCTTTATACAAGTTGGGACTTTCATGTGCTCAGCACCTTTTTCTTCTGAATGAGGAAAATGTTAAAGAGCTGTCTCGATTAAGGTTATGCAACGAGAAGAAAATAATTTGGTTAAAGGGTGGAGAAGGCGTAGATGTTAATCATTATCGATATTTTGATAACTCATCCCAGCGAATATGTTTTCTTTTTATTGGCAGATTAATTGAGGAGAAAGGGTATCGGGAGTTTGTACAGGCTGCTAAAAATGTTTTAGAGAGACATCCCCATGTTGAGTTTCATATTGTAGGTGAGTACGACCTTTCATACCCTAAGGCCATCAGTAAGGAGGAGGTGAAAAACGATACCATAGGTGGAAGTATAAAGTATCTGGGTGTTTATAAAGACATGATGCAGTTATACTGCCAACCTGGTTACGTTGTTTGTATACCTTCTTATTATTCTGAAGGTCTAAATCGTTCGTTAATGGAAGGATGTGCTGTGGGCAAACCAATTATAACAACAAATCATCCTGGCTGTAGAGAAATGGTGGTTGATGGAGAAAATGGTTTTGTTGTAGAGACGCAAGATGTGGAATCACTGGCTCGTGCAATGGAAAAGTATATCTTGCTGTCTGAAGAGGATAAGAGGAAGATGTCTTTGAAAAGTCGTAGCTTGGCAGAACATAAGTTTGATGTGAAGAACGTTATTGCCCAATATGAGAGTTTAGTTCATGCCGAGTTTTATGAATAACTTTGTTTTTAAGGAGCATGATATAATGTTCTTAATGCTTATCTAGTTATGTACAAGCATTTCTTTAAACGCCTGATAGATTTTAGTGTCGCTTTAATTGTCCTTATATGTATCAGTCCCTTGCTATTAGTCGTAACCCTCTGGTTGCATTTCGCCAATAAGGGTGGGGGAGCTTTCTTCTTGCAGGAACGTCCTGGGAAGAATGGAAAGATATTTAAGGTGATTAAGTATAAGACCATGACCGACGAACGCGATGAGCAGGGACAACTATTACCCGATGACAAACGACTAACTCCCGTTGGTAGCTTTGTTCGCTCTACGTCTATCGATGAGCTACCTCAGCTTTTTAATGTGCTTAAAGGCGACATGTCGCTGATAGGACCACGTCCGCTACTTCCCCAGTACTTGGCTTTGTATTCGCCTTCGCAAGCACGAAGGCACGAAGTGCGGCCGGGCATTTCTGGCTGGGCGCAGTGCCACGGGCGCAACGCCATCTCGTGGACACAGAAATTTGAATACGATGTGTGGTATGTAGACCATGTTTCGTTTCTCACCGACATGAAGGTGATATATTATACCATCAAGGCCGTGCTGAAACGCGATGGCATATCGGCCGAAGGACAAGCCACGATAGAGCCTTTTAACGGAAGTAATTAAAGAATGAAACGCATTGCGATATTTGGTTCTGGCGGGATGGGGCGCGAGGCGGCCTGCACCCTGCAAAGAATAAACCGCGCTGCCAACGAAGAGGTGTGGCAGTTTGTTGGCTTTTACGATGATGGTTTGCCCCAAGGCAGCAGTAACGAGATGGGTAAGGTGCTGGGAGGTTCTGCCCAGCTGAACGCTGTTACTGAGCCTTTGGCCGTGGTTTTGGCCTTTGGTTCACCGCAAGTTATGCAGCGTGTACGCCAGGCCATCACTAATCCCAATATCTACTTTCCCAACATCATCGACCCAACAGTCGAACTATGGCATGCCCCTTCGTTCACGATGGGCGAGGGAAACCTATTTATGCCCCATTGCGTAGTGTCGTGCAATGTACGCATCGGCAATTTCAACCTCTTTAATGGCGATGCAAGCATTCGCCACGATGTACAGATTGGTTCGTTTAATGCGTTCATGCCTGGCGTCCGCTTATCGGGTGGTGTGAAGGTAGGCAATGGCAATTTCTTCGGACTAAACTCTGCTGTTGTGCAGTACAAGACTATTGGCAACGATACGCAAATTGGTGCCGGCGCGGTTGTGATGGACGATACCATCGACCATTCGCTTTATGTGGGTGTGCCGGCAAGAGTAAAAAGAGATTTAAAGGTGAAGGGGTGAAAAGGTACTTAAAGGTGAAAAAGTGAAAGAGTGAAAGGGTGAAAAGATGGCTCACGCCTTTTTAACTAGTATAACTAGAATAACTAGGACAACTAGTATAACAAGAAGTTCTAGTAAGACTAGATAAACTAACCCACTAGCTTACTAAACCAAATGCCTCCTTACTCGTCAACCAATCACCCCACCAATTATAATAACGAAATTCTTTGAAAAAACTAGATAATTATGGATAATCAAATTTACTTATGTCTCGCTCACATGAGCGGCAACGAAATGCAGTACATTCAAGAGGCGTTCGACACCAATTGGGTAGTGCCCTTGGGGCCAAACGTCAATGCTTTTGAAAAAGACTTGGAGGCATTTGTGGGGCAGGGCAAGCACGTCGTGGCCCTGTCTGCAGGTACGGCGGCCATTCACTTGGCATTGGTAGCCCTAGGCGTGAAGGCAGGCGATGAGGTTATTTGCCAGTCGTTTACCTTCTCGGCCTCGGCAAACCCAATAACCTATCAAGGTGCAACGCCCGTGTTCGTAGACAGCGAAGACCGCACATGGAACATGGACCCCAACCTCTTGGAGGAGGCAATCAAAGACCGCATCGCCAAAACAGGCAAGAAACCCAAAGCCATCATGTTGGTATATCTATATGGTATGCCCGCCTACATCGACGAGATAATGGAAATTGCCAACCGCTACGGCATACCCGTGGTGGAAGATTCGGCAGAAGCTTTCGGTTCAGAGTACAAAGGGCGCATGACTGGCACCTTCGGTCAGTTCGGTATCATGAGTTTCAACGGCAATAAGATGATAACCACCAGCGGTGGCGGTGCATTGATTTGTCCCGACGAAGAAACGAAGAAACGCATCATGTTCTTTGCTACGCAAGCCCGCGAACCTAAGCCTTACTATTTGCACAAGGAGATTGGCTACAACTATCGTATGAGCAATATCTGCGCAGGTATTGGCCGCGGACAGATGACCATCGCCCGCGAACACATCGCACACCATCGTCACACCACCGAGCTTTACGCTCAGTTGCTTGCCGATGTCGATGGGATAGACCTGCATGTGGCTCCCGAAGACTACATGGACCCCAACTATTGGCTCAACACCGTGCTCATCAACCCCAAGAAAACAGGGCGCGATTACGAACAGATGCGTCAACATTTGGAGAGCGTGGGCATAGAAAGCCGCCCATTGTGGAAACCCATGCACACGCAACCTGTGATTAAGGATGCGCCTGCATACGTAAATGGCGTGTCTGAAAGGCTATTCGCACAAGGTCTGTGCTTGCCGTCAGGGCCTTACGTAAGCGACCAAGACATTGAAAAAATAGTTAGAGAGATGAAATAGAGTTGATTGAGTTCATGAGTTTTTAAGTTTCTAAGTTTTAATTTCTTGAGTTTCTAAGTTCTTGAGTTGCGAAGTTTAATGCCTTCAGCTTTCACTACGTTAGTAGGCGATATGTTCGAAAGGTTTGGCACTTAAAGAGCACATCATAAAGAACAAGGTAGCTTAGAGATATAAGGACAGGTGATAGAGATTGAGGATTAGGAACTCCCCAATCCTTGATCTTTATCACTTCAAAGACTTGCAAACTTACAAACTCAGGAACTCAACCTGTTAACTTACATCACTATGGATCCATTTAGCAAGTTTATAAATTGGTACTTCCGTAAAGACTCGTTACCTTATTGGTGCGTGTTCCTTATCGACTGCCTCATCTGTTTGCTAGGCGGCATCTTTGTTTGTGCCTTGTTCTTCCGTATTTCGCGCACAGCCACAAACATCGTGCCCATCGTTAACACGCTGTTGTTTTATCAGTTGTTCAACATCATAGGTTTCCGCGTGTTCCACACCTATGCCGGGGTGATACGCTTTTCGTCGTTTATCGACCTCAAACGGGTGGCCTATGCTATGGGTTTGGGGTTTGTTATCGTTGTCGTTCTGCATTATCCAATCATCTTTTGGGCCGAAATTCATCAGCACATTGTTCCGTTGCATCTGCGCCATATCGTTTCCATCTACCTTGTTACTACCATCTTGCTGTGGACTTTCCGCATCATGATAAAAGGTATTTACGATACGGTGTTCGATACGGGACAAGCCAAACGCGCATTGATATATGGTGTACGCGAGGGTGGTGTAGGCTTGGCCAAGAACATTGCTGCCCAAAAACCGCAGCAGTTCCGCCTCTTTGGGTTCATCTCTCACGAGGAAGGCTTTGCCAACCATTACCTCATGGGCAAGAAAGTGTATGAGGTAAACGACGAACTTCTCCGTGTCATTAAGGAGAACCGCATCAATGCCGTGTTGGTTTCGCCCTTGCGCAACGAGGTGTTTCGCGACAACACACGTTTGCAAGACATGCTTATCGAGGCTGGCGTGAACATCTATATGACCGAAGGCGTGCAAGAGTGGGACGCCGATGCGTCGGGCAAGGTGGTGAACACGCTGAAAGAAATTAGCATCGAAGACTTACTGCCACGCGACCAGATACAAATCGACATGCAGAGTGTGGGCAACCTTCTTAAAGGTAAGAAGATACTCATCACGGGTTCGGCAGGTAGTATCGGCAGCGAGATGGTTAGGCAGGTATGTTTGTTCCATCCCGCAGAACTGATGCTGGTAGACCAAGCCGAAACTCCGCAACACGACATCCGCCTGATGATGGCTAACGATTATCCGGCCATTAAATCATATACCGTTATCGCCTCTATCGCCAACCGCGACCGCATGGAGGGCATCTTCTCTACATTCCGTCCCGACTATGTGTTCCATGCTGCTGCTTATAAGCATGTGCCCATGATGGAAAACAACCCCAGCGAGAGCATACAAAACAACGTGTGGGGAACGAAGGTGGTGGCCGACCTCAGTCTTAAATACGGCGTAAAGAAGTTCGTGATGGTGTCTACCGATAAGGCTGTGAACCCCACCAACGTGATGGGCTGTTCTAAACGGATTTGCGAGATTTACGTACAGGCCCTGGATAAGGCCGAGAAAGAGGGCAAGATGCACGGCAACACGCAATTTGTTACCACGCGTTTTGGTAATGTGCTGGGCTCTAACGGCTCTGTTATTCCGCTTTTCGAACGGCAGATTAAGGCCGGAGGCCCCGTTACCGTTACCGACCCCAACATCATTCGTTTCTTCATGCTCATACCCGAGGCCTGTAAGCTGGTGCTCGAAGCAGGAACGAAGGGCAACGGCGGCGAGATTTTCGTCTTCGACATGGGCAAACCCGTGCGAATAGCCGACTTGGCTAAGCGTATGATACGCCTTTCGGGAGCTAAGAACATCGAGATACAATACACGGGATTGCGTGCTGGTGAGAAACTTTACGAAGAAGTACTCAACGACGAAGAGGGTACACTGCCCTCGTTCAACCCCAAAATTCGCATCGCTAAGGTGCGCGAGTACGATTACGAACAGGTAAACACCGACGTGATGGAACTCGTATCTATCTCGCATACTTACGACGAAATGAATATCGTGCGTAAGATGAAACAGATTGTTCCCGAATTTAAGAGCAAGAACTCTGTGTACGCAGAGCTAGATAGATGAGTGGCTAATTCTAAAAAGCCACTGGCGGCAATTTCTTAGAGCTAGCCATTAAATAAGCTGATGGGAGTGATAAGATTAATGGAACCGATGAGAGGTGCAAAACAAAAGCTAAGGCCCGCTTGGCCCTAACTCCTTTCAGCAGTACCCATCGTCTCATCACTCCCATTCTTCTTATTCGCCCAATCCGCCCCGCTTGTCCCATCTCTATCTCAACCATTACCATAAAGTTTTAACCCCATTTCCCCTTATCCATGCTATTCTCCCTTTTGCATAACGAGTTTTGGCAAACGCCATTGCCATTCACTTCCCTCAACCACCAGCAGTTTATAGTGCTGCAACAGGCTGCCGCCAAACAAACGGTAGAGGGGTTGGTGATGGGCGCATTGATACGCAACAATGTGAAGTTAGAGCGTGCCGACGCGCTGACGGCCTATTCGCGAACCATGATGATAGAGCAACTCAACAATAAAGTGAGCAGTGTGGCCAAAGAACTGGCGGGTATTTTGGGCAGTAATGGGATAGATTATCGCATCTTTAAGGGGCAAACCCTTGCGCAACTCTACCCTTATCCCTTGGCACGAACGCCAGGCGATATCGACTTCTATTGCGTTCCTGCCGACTTTACGCGCGCCGAACACCTTTTGCAACAGGCGTGGGGTATCGCCCTTAAAGGCGAAGAAAGCGAGCAACACCGCGAGTTTGCCTATCGTGAAGTGCCGTTAGAGATGCACTTCCGCATGATAAAGTTCAACAGCAAGGGCATTCAGGCCTATTGGGAACGGCTGTTGGCCGATGCCCCTATCGAGCAAACCGCCATCCAAGGCGTGCCCGTCACCACACTTCCGCCTACGCTCAACGTGCTGTATACCTTCCTTCACCTTTACCATCATTTGGTGGAATTGGGTGTGGGGCTGCGCCAGTTCTGCGACTTGATGATGCTGTTGCATCGTCATCGCGAACAGATAGACCGCAATGCGCTTGCACAGCATCTTCGCACAATGGGTTTCTATCGTGCCTTTTGCGCCATAGGCAGCGTGCTGATAGATAAGCTTGGCTTGCCAGCCCACGAGTTTCCCTTCGTCATTAGTCCTGGCGATGCACGTTACCAGCCAGCCGTTCTCGACATCGTGTTCACGGGTGGCAACTTTGGCAAGCACATGTCTACCACGGCAGTGCGCTCAGGCATGCGCTATAACGTTGAGGCTACCATTCGCAAGTTGCGCCATTACCGATTGTTTTGGCGGTTGTCGCCCCGCGAGATACGCGCCACCATCCTTAAAGAGATGCCCCGAAAGATGTTTAGGTTGGGCTTTGGAAAAAGGTGAAAGAGTGAAAGGGTGAAAAGGTGAAAAGGTGAAAAGGTGAAAAGATGAAAAAGTGAAAGGGTGAAAAGATGGCTAACGCCTTTTTAACTAGTGTAACTAGAAAAACCAGAACCGCTAGTATATCTAGGAAAACTAGGAAAACTAGAACAACTAGTATCTAGTATAACTAGGACAACTAGGACAACTACAACAGCTAGTATAACAAGAACAACTAGTATATCTAGAAAGCCTATTACCCCGCTAGCTTACTAAACCTAATGCACGTAAAACCATTAACTCGTTAACTTGTTAATCACACGTTTCAATAATCAATATGTTTAAATTCCTCCCCCTTTTACCGTTTTTCGTTCTCCCAGCCAAATCACAGACTAGCAAAACAGAAGAGGCGTTGAGTCGTGCAGGTTATGTCAATGTGCGCGAGTTAGACCCCACATTGCAAGTGTCGTTGATGTATGCGCGCGCAGATAATTTCGTTGGCGTTGTGCTTTACGACGACTTGCGGCAGGCCTATCTGCACCCAGAGGCGGCCGCAGCGCTTGTAAAGGCGCAAAAACACTTGAAACAGTTACATCCAGAATTAAGTCTGAAAATATATGATGCTGCACGCCCCATGCACATTCAGCAAAAGATGTGGAACAAGGTGAAGAACACGCCGATGAAACCATACGTGAGTAACCCTGCCAATGGCGGTGGGCTGCATAATTATGGTTTAGCGGTGGATATTACCCTTTGTGATGCTAAGGGCGACAGCATACCTATGGGAACGAAAATAGACCACTTAGGCCCAGAGGCGCACATCGACACCGAAAACCAACTTGTTGCCAAGGGCATTATCAGCAAACGCGCACAACAAAACCGCCAATTGTTGCGCCAGGTTATGCGATACGCAGGCTTTAAGCCCCTTCGCACAGAATGGTGGCATTTTAACTTTAAATCGAGAGCCGAGGCAAAACAGCATTATAAGGTGATAAAGTAAGTTGTTTGTGTGGGCGTACCACCACGCGAAACAGGGTTCACGCCCAGTCCCAACTGGCCTCAACCCCAGCCCCTCTCCAAGGGGAGAGGGGAGTGAAATGACTTGCTGTTCCGGTGGCAAGTTGAAGATGGTTCCGTAACATTGCTTGTTCTTTCAACTCCCTTTTGATGCCTATTATAGCAAAACAGCATTGAATTTGGAGTGCGTTACTTGAACGTAGATAAGACAATCTGAATCATAGGTAAGACAATCTCATGGTGGACACGTTCATTGTACCATTCTTCGTGCACCCAACTGTTACGCAGTAGTTGGCGAAGACGTAGGGTTTGGCACTGCGATAGGGGTATTCTTGAAACTTTAACTATATTTTCTCAGTTCAATTCTGTTTGACAATAAATGGTAGTGAGGGATAAGGTATGAGTAGTATAATACAATGGTTGCAAGATTGGACAACGAGTCAAATCGATGGCGATTGGGAGCATGAACTCGGTATTTCTATTAGTATGCTAGATAATCCTGGCTGGATTTTAAGTGCTGATGTAAGTAATTATGGAGACTTTTTAAAAGAAACCAAGCCTTTGGGTAGAGATAACGATGTAGATTGGATAGATTTTGAAGTAAGAGTAATAGCAAAGACGTATGTCTACATTGAAATTTTTGGTGACATTAGCAAGCTGAATAAAATACTATACTCATTTAAAGCGATTATCGAAGAATTAGAAGAGATTGAGAAACAAGGAAAGGGCATCCTTTCTGGTCATCGAATTAAAGAAATAATAGATGGTGCCCTATCATAACTCATGTGCTTACGAGCTTTCAGTTTTGTGAAAATATTTTACAAAACACATGCTGCTCGCCGACCCATTCTAGCGAAAATAATGGTTAAAAAGCATGTAATTAGCCGCAAAAACCAGCTTTACACGTTTCTGCTTTCGTCCATTTTTAAGAATTCTCCGCCATTTAGTATCATTTTACCTTTCTAATTGGTCGTCGCCTCGCATTATTTTTTCATCCCAATTACCTGCTTTTATCACCTAAAAACCCATTTTTTAGCAGCTTTTCGCCATGCAAAACACCTGTTTTCAATCGAAATGAAAACGCATAATCCCCAACTTTCTGTGCATTTTTATGCTTTTAGCTTTGTGTTTTGCCGCATTTAGCCTTGCGTTTTGCTGCAAAATGCACTGCGTTTTGCGGCAAAATGGCTTACGTTTAGATGCAAATTGCGGTGCATTTTGCACCATATTGCAGGGCGTTTTGCTGCTAATTGCAGCTTTTCTGCACAATTTGCGCTCTAACTCTGCATATTAATGCTTAATCACCTCTTACCCGCTACTACCTTTTTAGTACAAACCAAACCCTCGCGAGAATCGATTATTTGCGGCAAGGTGGGCGGTTGGTTGGAAAAAACGCACTCATAATGTTAAAATTCTTACTGAAAAGTGGACAAGGCTTGGTTGACGAGTGGACAAGTTGACGAGAGGACAAGTTGGCGAGAGGGTAAGTTGACGAGTTAACGAGAGGGCAAGTTGACGAGAGGGTAAGTTGACAAGTTAACAAGAGGGCAAGTTGACGAGTTAGCAAGTAGACAAGAGAGCAAGTTGATGAGTGGACAAGTTAACAAGTTAACAAGTTGACAAGAGAGCAAGTTGACGAGTGGACAAGTTAACAAGTAGACGAGTTAACAAGTAGACAAGTTAACAAGTTGGTAGGCTAGCCATCTTTTCACCTTTTCACCCTTTCACTCTTTCACCTTTAAATGGTAAAACCCCCTTCTCGCTAGACGTATAGGGGCTAAACGTCTAGTAAGAAGGGGGCTATTCTTATTTCAAACTTATGTGTTGATTACCTTTAAGTTTGTAACCACAAGGCTTTACAGACCTAAGTGTTTAAATTGTGGTGGGGCACAGAGCCTTAGATTTTAAGGCATCTCACAGCCTTATGGCTTAAAAGGCTTGCGCGCTTATTTGGCCTTCCCCAATAACACCAGAGCCTTTTGCACCACATGGTTGTTTTGGTTCATGATGTGGAAATACTCCGACATGTCCCACAGGTCGCGTGCCACCAGTGCTTTCAGCTGTACCTTGATGCTCGCAATACTGGTTTTCAGCTCATTTTGGTCTTTGGCTTTAACCTTTTGCTTTTCGCCTTCGGCCACAATCTCGTCTATAAGCGTTTGTGGAACTTGATACTTCTTGTTGAACTCGGCAAACGTGGGGTACTTCTTTTTCAGTTCCTTGCGATGCTTGTCCATGTATTGTATATTGGCATTAACGATAATTCTCTTGGCAGCAAGCTCGCGATTGTAACGTGAGAACTGCGTTGTGTCTAGTGGAACAAAGTAGTCGGGCATAATGCCACCGCCGCCATATACTGCGCGTTTGCGGCGTAAGGTTTGGTATTTCAGCGAGTCGTTTAGGTGAATGCTATCCGCGCTGTACAACTCGCCATTCTTAAAGCGGTTATCCAAGTCCTTTTCGTAGTTGGCATTGTCGCCCTTGGTGTAGGGCTTCTGTATGCACCTGCCAGATGGTGTGTAATAATGGGCCACAGTTAAGCGCATCATGCTGCCGTCGGCAAACTCGATAGGCCTTTGAACTAAGCCCTTACCAAACGAACGACGCCCCACGACGATGCCGCGGTCTTGGTCTTGCAACGCCCCCGTTACGATTTCGGCAGCCGATGCCGAGAACTCGTTAACCAGTACGAACACCCTGCCCGTAAGCATTCCGCCATCGCCTTGCGCGCGAAACTCCTGCCTGTCTGCATTTCGTCCTTGGGTATATACGATGAGGTCGTTGCGGCGCAAAAACTCGTTGGCAACGCGCACCGCCGCTTGCAGGTAGCCGCCGCCATTGTCTTGCAGGTCGAGTATCAGGTCGGTTGCGCCCTGCAATTGCAGTTTCATCAACGCCCGCATAAACTCTTCGTAGGTGGTGGCGCCGAAACTGCCGATGCGTATATAGCCCACGCCCGGCCTGATAAGATAGTAGGCATCGAGCGTTTCGATGGGTATTTTATCGCGTTTTACATGAAAGGCCAGCAGCCCCTTAATGCCAGGGCGCACGATACCCAGCTTAACGATGCTGCCTTTGGGACCTCGCAGTCGGCGTACGATGTCTTCTTGCGACATCTTCACCCCGGCGATGGTCGTGTCGTTAACGCTTACAATGCGGTCGCCGGCCATTACACCTACCTTTTCGGATGGGCCTTTGGCAACGGGCTGTATAACGAGCAATGTGTCTTTGGCTACGTTAAACTGTACGCCGATGCCCTCGAACGAGCCTTGTAAGGATTCGTTCATGGCCTTTGTTTCTTTCGCAGTGGAGTAAGACGAGTGGGGGTCTAGCTTTTCGAGCATGCCTCTGATAGCATCCTCTACAAGCTTGTTTTCGTTAACGGTGTCGACATACAAGTTCTTGATTGCCATTTCGGCAATCTGCATCTTTTGCTGCGGATTGTCTTTTCCGATGGTTGTCCGCAACTGTGCTTGTGCAGCTAGTGTGGCGAAACAAGCTGCAAGAATTAAGATTTTCTTCATATCTGTACGTATTTACTTTGGTTGGAGTGGGAGGGGTGGTAACAATAGTGGGACAAATGGGGCTGCTTATACGCGCCGCAACATGTCTAAAACAATTCCAACTGATTTTATAGAGGCATGTTCTGAAACTTTCACGCTTATGGCTTTCTTCTTTTCTCGTTCCCCGAAAAGTGCATTTTCTCGCCATGACAATGTTCGAGCAAGCTCGACGTTGTTCATTTGGCTTAACGAAAACGTTCTTTTAAAGTTCGCTCTTCACTGTCTTTTTGCCTTTATCTGTCATCTTAGCCTTACTCTTTCAGCGGCATAGTGCATGATGCCCCATCAAGGATTAAGCCAAGTTTGCATGTATAAAGCCCAAAAAATGCAGTGCAGGTAATTTTCAGAACACCGGCCTAGGCCCATCGATAGGGCCTTTTCGTCATCCTCTCCAATCTCCCTAATTCTCTCGTTCAATCTTTTTCGTTCTCTCTTTCACTCTTTTCTCTCTCTATTCTCTTTGTTCTCTTAGGTGCTTTCTTCTCCTTTCTTTAACGTGTTAATAAATTATTCTTCGGTGGTTTCTTCTTCTGCTGGGCCATCAGTTTCCACCACCAAGTTGTCTATAATGAAGTTTTGGCGCTCCATTGTGTTCTTGCCCATGTAATATTCCAATAGCTTATGCACTTGGTCGTTCTTGTGCAACGTTACCTGTTCCAGCCGCATGTCGGGGCCGATGAAGTGTGTAAACTCTTCGGGCGAAATCTCGCCCAATCCCTTAAAGCGCGTAATTTCTGGGTCGGGACCCAGCTCGGCGATGGCTTTCTGCCGTTCGTCTTCGTTGTAGCAATAGCGCGTGATGAAGTCGTTTTTGCGTTCGCCCTTCATCAGTCGGGCGTCGGCAGCGGCAATCACCTTCTTGCTCTTAATCTTTGTTCTGCGGTTTCGTACGCGGAACAAGGGCGTTTGCAGCACATAGACGTGGCCTTTCTTCACCAGTTCGGGGAAGAACTGCAAGAAGAAAGTGATGATTAGCAGGCGAATGTGCATGCCGTCGACATCGGCATCGGTGGCCACGATAACCTTATTATATCGCAATGTGTCGAGCCCTTCTTCGATATCTAGTGCCGCTTGCAGCAGGTTGAACTCTTCGTTTTCGTACACCACCTTCTTAGTAAGCCCGTAAGAGTTGAGTGGTTTGCCGCGGAGCGAGAACACGGCCTGCGTGTTTACGTCGCGACTTTTAGTGATGCTGCCGCTTGCCGAGTCGCCTTCGGTGATGAAGATGGAACTTTCTTCCTTGCGATCGTTCTTTGCATCGCTGAAATGTATGCGGCAATCGCGCAGCTTTCTGTTGTGCAGGTTGGCCTTCTTTGCTCTTTCGCGTGCAATTTTGGTTACGCCCGCCATTGCCTTTCGCTCTCTTTCGCTCTCGTCAATCTTGCGTTTAATCTCTTCGGCCACGTCGGCATGTATGTGCAGGTAGTTGTCTACCTCGCGCTTAATGAAGTCGCCCACGTACTTGTTAACGCTTTCTCCGCCAGGACTCATCGTCAGCGAGCCCAGCTTAATCTTGGTTTGACTTTCGAACATGGGCTCTTGTACGTTGATGGCGATGGCTGCCACCAGTCCGTTGCGAATGTCAACGTACTCGTAGTTCTTCGAGAAAAAGTCTTTAATGGTTTTGGCGATGTGCTCTTTAAATGCGCTTTGGTGCGTGCCGCCCTGTGTGGTGTGCTGTCCGTTTACAAAGGAGTAATACTCCTCTCCGTATTGGTTGGCGTGGGTAAAGGCAATCTCGATGTCTTCGCCCTGTATGTGAATGATGGGATATAGCCCATCGTTGGTCATTCGGTCGTTCAGCAAGTCGGCCAAACCATTGCGGCTAATGATGCGCCGCCCGTTGTACATGATGGTCAGACCAGCGTTAAGGTAAGTGTAGTTGCGGAGCATTGTTTCCACGAACTCGCCCTTGAAACGATAGTTGAGGAATAACGTATTATCGGGTTCGAAGAAGATGAACGTGCCGTTCTCTTCGTTGGAGTCTTCTGTGTTGTCGCTAATCAGTTCGCCTCTTTCGAACACCACGCTGCGTACCTTACCCTCGCGATACGACCTAGCCTCGAAACGTGCGCTCAAAGCGTTAACGGCTTTGAGGCCAACACCATTTAATCCCACGCTTTTTTGAAACGCCTTCGAGTCGTATTTGCCGCCCGTGTTGAGCATGCTCACGGCCTCTACCAGCTTTCCTTGCGGAATGCCGCGGCCGTAGTCGCGCACAGATACGCGCAGGTCGTCTTCCAAATCCACCTCGATACGCTTGCCAGCCTGCATCTTAAACTCGTCGATAGAGTTGTCAATCACCTCTTTCAGCAGTACGTAAATGCCGTCTTCGGCTTGTGTTCCGTCGCCAAGTCGGCCGATGTACATACCAGGGCGCGTGCGAACGTGCTCCATGTCCGACAGGTGCCTGATGTTATCGTCGGTGTATGCCGTCTGGTTGTTGGGTTGTTGGGTGGATGTGGGTGTGTTGTTTGCGTTCGAACCTGCCGCGTTGGCTGGCCCGAATGTCATCTCTTGTTGATTATTAGGTGTCTTTTTCTTATTCATCTTCTTTTGTGGTGTCTACTAATTGGCTCTTTTATATGGTGCGCCCCTGCGTTAGAAAGTCTTGATGTAGCACTTACGGCGTTTATGGATGCTAGCGTCTAACCACTCCCATTGGCTTTGTACTTTCGAGTTGGTTTCCATCTCCACCTGTGTTTCTCCCCATTCAAATCCGTACTTCTGGTAGCGCGGAATAAGGTCGGCGAAGAGCAACGAGTTGACGCCTTTCATGCGATATTCGGGCAAAACGCCGATGAGCAGCAGGTCTACCACCTTTGTTTTGTGGTATTTGATGGCCCTTAGCACGTGCCACCAGCCGAAGGGCGTTAGTCTTCCGCGACGGCATTTTTGCAAGGCGCGCGTTAACGAGGGGATGGAAATGCCCAGTCCTACGAGTTTATTGTCGGCCGCCTCGTCTTCAACAAGTGTGATAAGGTCTAGGTCGGCCATAGGGAAGTACAGCTTTACGTACTGGTCCATCTGCTTTTCGGTAAGTTCCGAGTAGCCGTATAGGTGTCCGTAGGTTTTGTTTACTAGGTCGAAGATGCGTTTGCCGTATCCTCCTTTGAAAACATCGTCGCGTGTAAGCTTCTTTATTTTGAGGCTATAACGCTTTTGTATCATGTCGGCAATCTTGGCGAACTTCTCAGGAACTTCGTTAGGCACCATCAGTTTGTACTCCACGTAGTGATTGTCCACCTCAAACCCTTCGATGCTTTCCATCAGTTGGGGGTAGTACTCATAATTATATATGGTGGGCATGGTGCCTAGTTGGTCGAACCCCGTTGTGAGCATGCCTTCTGGATCCATGTCGGTAAAGCCCAGCGGTCCCACGATAGAGCGCATGCCCTTAGAACGTCCATACTCTTCTACGGCATGAAGTAACGCCTCTAACACTTCTCGGTCGTTGATGAAATCTATCCATCCGAAGCGCACGCTTTTGCGATCCCACTTCTTGTTGGCGCTGTGGTTAATGATGGCGGCAACGCGCCCCACCAGCTTTCCTTCTTTGTAAGCGAGGAAGTATTCGGCCTCGCAGAAGTCGAACGCCGCGTTCTTGTCTTTGCTCAACGTATTCATCTCGTCGCTGAACAGGTTTGGCGCGTCATACTCGTTACCCTCGTATAGGTCGTAATGTAGGTCGATGAACGCCTTTAAGTCGCTTTTGGTGCAGACTTTCTTTATTATCACTGCAGACATGTGCTATGTATATTATTTGCTGTTTTTGTTCTTTTTGCCTTTTCTCAAAAGCCTTAGCCGCATGGCTTGGGGGCTTACTTGCGCGTGGGCAAGGTTAGAAAAAGGATGGTTTAAGCCGAACGTATCTGTGCTTTAACTTGCAAATGTACAATAAAATGCGCAGACTTCAAAGAAGTTTTTGTAAAATGCTCCTTTTATCTCGCATCTTTTTTGTTACTTTGCGGTAAGATATGACAAGTATGGAATAAAAGAACAACAGATGTTTGATGGCGTATGGAAGGGGGAACAAGGCTATTTATCGCGGTGTTAAAAATGCGTAACGCACCGCAGTTTTGGTTGCAATAGCTTTTGTACTCGGAATAAAACGCCTACTTTTGACCAACGTTTGACAGTAATCTTATAACAAATTTAATACACAAATGGTATGCAAAAAACTCTCTTGCTTTTGTTTTTTCTTGTGTTATGGACTAGCCTTAATGCACAGATAAACATTACAGGCCTAGTTCAAGATGAGGTTGGTAATCCCTTGGAAGGTGCCGTTGTGAGTCTCGTCTCGGATGGAACAAAAGAAAAACAAAATGCAATCAGTGATGCAAATGGTCGTTTTGGCTTATCCGTTAACAAGGATAAACACCTCGACAACCTCTTAATAACTTATCTTGGATATGCCAATTATCATGTAAGATTGGAGAATGTAGTCCATGATTTATATTTGGGTGAGATAACCATGCTGCCTGTTGAACGCACGGTGCAAGAAGTAGAGGTGGTGGGGCAACGTGAAATACAAAAGATAGATCGTAAGATTATCATCCCTTCCAAGTTCCAATTGAAAGCTGCTACCAATGGATTTGGCCTATTGCGAAACATGCAATTGTCTGGAATTAGGCTCAACACCATCGATAATACCATACGCACATCTACGGGCGAGCCCGTTCAATTGCGCATCAATGGCGTGAAAACAACTATTGCAGAGATAAAGGCCATTCGCCCACACGATGTTCTAAGGGTGGAATATTACGATATGCCTGGGGCACGCTATGCAGGTGCGGCAGCCGTTATCGACATTATCGTGAGATATAAGGAAAGGGGAGGCAATGTTAGTGGCGACTTAACCAATGGCGTTTCGATGCTGGGCTTTGGCGAATATCAGCTGTCTGCCAACTATCATGAAGGCAAATCGGAACTGAAAGCCGTGGCATGGTGGAACAGACGTGACCTGAAATGGATAAGGGAGAATACCGAAACATACCACTATAACGACCGAACTTTAACCAACAGAGAGATAGGCGACCCCACAAAAGCTAAGTTCAATAACTTTGATTTCTCTCTGTGGTATAGCTACGCGGTTAACAAAAGCGTGTTCAGTGTTATATTCCGAGACAGGTATAACCACGTGCCGAACTCCACTACCGATAGGATTAGCACTTTATATACGGAGAACAAAACCTATCGCATCAACGACTTTATGCGCACGCACGACAATTCGCCCTCGCTAGACCTGTACTTTCATACCATGCTACCTCACCAACAGACTATCTATTTCGACCTCGTTGGCACTTATATCGGCAGTGGAAGTAATCGTAAATACACCTTGTTTGAGACGGGACACAATGATCAAGACTTTGTTTCCGAAACAACGGGGCGTAAGTATTCGCTCATCGCCGAAGGTATATACGAAAAGATGTTCAACCGCAGCAAGCTTTCTTTCGGTGTTAAGCATACGCAGACGTACACCAAAAACAGTTATAGTGGGACAATAGAGAACCTAGTTAAGCTGAACACATCGGAGACTTACCTTTATACCGAGTGGCTTTCTAAACTGGGGAAACTAACTTATACCTTGGGATTGGGGGTAATGCGGATATACAATAGTCAGGCAAACAACAACCTTAGCTCGCTAATCTTTCGGCCTAGGTTGTCGCTTGCTTACAATGTGACAAACAGCTTGGCGATAAAATACACAGGATACGTGTCGGGTTATGCACCTTCGCTCTCTAACATGAGCGACGTTTCGCAAGACATTGACATTTATCAGCTAAGACGTGGAAACCCAAATCTAAAAGCAGTTACTTTCGTATCGAACAGTCTTTCTGTAGATTGGGCGACGAAATGGCTGAATGTTGGCCTGTACGGAAGGTACAGCTACGATCACAAACCCATTATGGAAGAAACGCTATTGGAGAACCAACGCTTTGTGCGAACGATGAACAATCAACGCGGTTTCCACCGTATTAACACCCGCATTGATTTTAAACTCCACCCATTTGGCGATTGGCTTTCCCTTCAAGTAACACCATTCTTCAACCGATTCATTAGCAATGGCAACCACTACACCCACACTCACGCCAACTGGGGAATGCGCGGGCAGCTGCTAGCCATGTATAAGCAGTGGCTTTTGGCTGCCGAAATGGAGACGAGCCAGCATAGCTTGTGGGGCGAAACGCTAGACAAAGAAGAGGCTAGCCATAATATAGCTCTTGGATATAACAAGGACAAATGGGCGGTACAGTTGGTGGTGGCGAACCCATTCACCACCCTTTATACCACCGAAGTGGAGAACCTGTCGCGTATTGCGCCTGCAAATAAACTGGCGTATTCCAGAAATCTGCGGCGCATATTGATGATAAACGTGTCGTTCAATCTCGATTTTGGCAAAGCCAAGACCGCAGGAAACAAGCGCATAACCAACACTGATGAGAATACGGGCGTGCTGCATGGCAGATAATGCCCTTTAATTTAGATAAGCCATAAACAACAGCCGAATATGGGAAAAGGAAAGAAAGGAGGCAAGCGCCTCACCAAAAAGCAGGTGGCCGAAAGGCTACAACAGTTTTTCGAGCAACATCCGGGGAAGACTTTCAGCTTTAAAGAAATCTTCAAGAACCTGAAACTCGACACGCATCCGCTCAAGATGTTGGCCATCGACGTGATGGAAGAGATGGCTTGGGACGACTTCTTGACCAAAGTGACCGACAGTTCGTATCGACTAAATCAGGCCGGTCAGGTGCTCGAAGGCCGTTTCGTGCGCAAAACCAACGGCAAAAACTCGTTCGTACCCGACGATGGCTCATTGCCCATCTTCGTAAGTGAGCGAAACTCCAAGTCGGCGCTTAACGGAGACCGTGTTCGCGTGCAGCTGATGGCGCGCCGCAAACGCCATATTAAGGAGGCGTTGGTTATCGAAATTCTGAAACGCGCCAAAGACCAAGTGGTGGGTAAACTGCGGGTTGAACGCGACATGGCGTTCCTCGTAACCCCCGAAAACCTATACGTACACGACATCTTCGTGCCTAAACGTAAGCTTAAAGGCGGCAAAACGGGCGATAAGGCCGTGGTGAAAATAACCCAATGGCCCGATGCCGAACACAAGAATATCATGGGAGAAGTTATTGATGTGCTTGGTCCTACGGGCGAAAACGATGCCGAGATGCACGCTATCTTGGCCCAATACGGCTTGCCCTACACTTATCCCAAGGCGGCAGAAGAGGCTGCCGAACGCATTTCGGCCGAGATAACGCAGAAGGATTACGACGAACGCGAAGACTTCCGCAACGTGTTTACCTGCACCATCGACCCGCGAGATGCCAAGGATTTCGACGATGCGCTGTCTATTCGCATGCTCGACAAGGGCCTTTGGCAGGTGGGCGTGCACATAGCCGACGTTAGTCATTACGTTACCGAGGGCAGCATCATCGACAAAGAGGCCATGAAACGCGCCACAAGCGTGTATCTTGTAGACCGCACCATACCCATGTTGCCCGAACGGCTGTGTAACTTTATCTGCTCACTTCGCCCCAATGAAGAGAAGTTGGCTTATAGTGTTATCTTCAACATGGACGAAAACGCCGACATAAAGGCTTACCGCATCGTGCACACCGTGATAAAAAGCGATAGGCGATATGCCTACGAAGAGGTGCAACAACTATTGGAAGACAACGGTGTTGTTGACGGAACGGGCGAACCTGCGCCGCCAGCACCGAAGGGAGGATATAAGGGCGAGAACGCCGACAGCTTGATAATGCTGGACAAACTGGCCAAGAAACTACGCGAAAAGCGCTTTAAGAACGGTGCCATAAAGTTCGACCGCGAAGAACTTCACTTCGATGTAGACGAGCAAGGCAAGCCCATTCGCGCCTATTTCAAGCGTTCGAAGGATGCCAATAAGCTGATAGAAGAGTTTATGCTTTTGGCTAACAAAACCGTGGCCGAGAGCGTAGGCAAGCCCAAAGGCGGCCGAACGCCCAAGACTTTGCCTTATCGCGTACACGATAATCCCGACCCGCAGAAGCTCGAAACCTTGCGCGAGTTCATCATGAAGTTTGGTTATAAGCTGAAAACAACAAGCACTAAGGGCGAAACCTCGCGCTCGTTGAATAAGCTAATGGACGAGGTGGCGGGCAAACGCGAGCAAAACCTCATCGAAACCATCGCCCTACGCGCCATGATGAAGGCCAAATACAGCATCCATAACATTGGTCACTTCGGCCTGGCCTTCGATTATTACACGCATTTCACCAGTCCTATACGCCGTTATCCCGACACGATGGTGCATCGTTTGCTTACCCGTTATGCCGCAGGAGGCCGCAGTGCGAACAAGGAACACTATGAAGAACTGTGCGAGCATTCGTCGGAGATGGAGCAGGTTGCACAGAATGCGGAGCGCGATTCCATTAAGTATAAGATGGTAGAGTTTATGGCCGACAAGCTGGGTGAAGAGTTTGACGCGCACATCAGCGGCATTGCCAGCTATGGTATCTATTGCGAGATAGACGAAAACCACTGCGAAGGCATGGTGCCCATGCGCGATTTGGACGACGATTACTACGACTTCGACGAACGAAACTATTGTCTTGTAGGCAGGCGACGCCACCGCAAGTACCAGCTTGGCGACCCTATTCGCATACAAGTGGCTCGTGTAGACCAAGAGAAACGTCAGCTCGACTTCACCGTGGTTGATAAATAAAACCTCACCCCCTGTCCCTTTTCCCTTTGGAAAGGGGGCAGGGGTTATGCTTTATTCATCATCTTTTCACGGCTTTATCCATCCTTTCACCTTTTCACACTTTCACCTTTCCACGGCGTTAGCCACCCTTTCACCTTTTCACCTTTAAAGGGCGTTAGCCATCTTTTCACCCTTTCACCTTTTCACCTTTTCAATTTTTCACCTTTCCACCCTTACTTACTCCCAAAGTTTTCATACCTTTGCATCAAAAAGATGAGAATTACCACCGTGATACTCGACTTTGACGGCACGCTAGGCGACTCGCGCCGCATCATTGTCGACACTTTGAGAGAAACCCTGCGGCTACATGGCTTGCCACAAAATAGCGAAGACCAATGCGCGGCCACCATCGGGCTACCCCTTAAAGAGGCTTTCGTGCGCTTGGCAAACGTAGACGACGCAACGGCCACAGCCTGTGTAACAACCTACCGTAGCATTTTCGATGTTAACAACGTTACAGGTGCCGTAAAGCCCTTTGCCAACGTGGTGCAAACCATTAAGCGGATGCACGGTGCAGGCCTAACGCTCACCATTGCCAGCAGTCGTGGGCGCGATTCGCTGCCCAACCTCGTGCGGAGCATCGGCATTGGCCCCTACATCAGCTTTATTGTGAGTGCCGACGACGTTACCCACGCCAAACCTCATCCCGAACCAGTGCTCCTTACGCTCGAACACTTTGACGTAAAGCCCCAAGAAACGCTCGTTGTGGGCGACATGGCGTTCGATATCGAGATGGGGCGCCGCGCCAACACCCTTACTTGTGGCGTAACCTATGGCAACGGAACGCCTGCTGAGTTGGAAAAGGCTGGTGCCAATTGGGTAATAGACAACTTCGCCGAGTTGCTCAACATCATTTAATCTCCTTAACCCCACCCACGCAACACCCACCGCATTCCGAAATAAAAACCCATAAAAAACGATACTTATGCAACCAATCATCAACCACTTTACCGACAACGATGCCTACACTTTCAGTTGCCAGTACTACATTTTGCAAACCTATCCGCGCGCCGAAGTGGAGTACACCTTCTTCGACCGTAACCACACCGTGTACCCCGAAGGCTTTGCCGAGAAAGTAAAAGAGCAAATTAACCTGATGCAGAACGTGCGAATAACCGAAGAAGAGATAGCCTTTATGCAGCATCGCATGTATTATCTGCCCCAATGGTACTTCACTTTCTTGCGCGGCTACAAGTTCAATCCGGCCGAAGTGCATATCGAACAAGCCCCAGATGGGCAACTCGCCATATCCATTCGCGGCAAATGGTATTCCACTATCATGTGGGAAATGCCCGTATTGTCCATTGTTTCCGAGTTGATGCACCTGCATCGCGGCGACTTAGAACGCTATGATGCCGACGTTGAGTACGAACGCGCTGTCGATAAGGCTAGGCAGATATTGCGTGGAGGATTGGTTTTGGGCGACATGGGTACGCGTCGCCGACTGTCTTTTGTGCATCACGACAATGTGATACGTGCCATGAAAGCCACCGCCGATGCAGGCGGTGAGCAGGTAGACGGCGTTTTCGTGCCGTGGAAAGGTCGCATCGTGGGTACAAGCAACGTGTATTTGGCCATGAAATATGGGTTGGTGCCTATGGGAACGATGAGTCATCAGATTATAGAATTTGAAGAAAACGTCAGCGGCATCTTCGAATGCAACTTCAATGTGATGCGTAAGTTCAGCGATGTTTACGATGGCGACAACGGCATTTACCTCTACGACTGTTTTGGCGACAAGGTTTTCTTCAACAATCTATCAAAGCGCATGGCCTTGATGTTCGTTGGATTGCGTGTAGACAGCGGCGTGGAAGAAGAGCAAACCGAAAAAATAATCGAAAAATACAAGCAGCTGGGCATCAATCCGGCCACCAAGCAGGTGATATACAGCAACGGCTTGAACATCGAACGCGCCTTAGAGATACACCGCTTTGTAGACGGACGTGTGCAAGACAGCTACGGCATGGGCACTTTCCTCACTTGCGATGTGCTGGGATGTAAGCCCATGAACATCGTGGTGAAACTCACTAAGTGCCGCATTACCGAGAAACGCGAATGGCACGACTGTGTAAAACTATCGTGCGACAAAGGTAAAACGCTGGGTAATCCTGAGAAATGCGCCTATCTGTTGAAGCAGATAGGGTAGGGGGGAGCACCCTGAAAAAACGAAGAAAAGCGAGCGAAGACCGACTGTGATGCAAAAGCATGACCTTCGTTCGCTTACTTCTTCCTAACGATGAGTATGTAAAATGGGGCTCGGTAAGAGAGACACAGGTGTATAATGACAAGTGAGTAGAAATTCTTTAAGAAAATTCGCACCGCTTGTTTTGTATGGTCTTAGTTGAGATTTTCTTTCCTTCTTCTTTGCACTTTAAAGCATAAAGTGTATATTTGCAGCATCTAATTATAATAACCCTAGGGCAGTGGCATGCGCTCCAACTTCAATTAATTAACTCAAATGGAGTGTCTAGGCCTTTTGGTCGCATGTATATTCCACTTCCATTTTTTAAAACCCAAGACGATGAAACAAAGGAAAAGCAGTTTGTGGTTGATGGCAGTGCTTGTGCTGTTGGCCGCTTGTAGTGCCGATGAGGAGAAAGAAAAGTACAGACCCACGACGGCATCTGCCGTCAACAGCACCGTGTATGTTGAAGTGCAAGATGGCGAGAAGACCCTATCGCCCAGTGCCATGCTGTACGAATGCAAGTTCTCGGTGTTTGGAAAAGCCAGTAAACGCACCTTAAATGTAGATGCCTACAAGCTAGATGACGTTGACGTGTTTCGCTTTTTTGCCGACTTGCCCGACGAGTCTGTAATGAAATTCTGGGACACAACCGAGGGAAAACGCGGCGAAGGCTATGCAGATGCGGTGATAATGATAGACCGCGTTAAGCTGCCGATGCGTTTTCATTATGCGTATGCGGCTGTGCCCAATGCCGAAAAAATGTTGGGAGGAACGAGTATTGCTGTAAAATCGGTGGAGTATCAGGGCAAAACGATAGACCCTTACCTGCATAATAAGCATTTCAAAATTGTTTTGCGCAAGCAAGAACAAGGCTATTCGGTAGAGTAAAGGGTGCGTACAACCCACTTGGGCTAAGCACATGGCGTAACGCTCAATCCAAAGTGCTTGTATTTAGCAGCAAGGAGTAACATTGAAGGCCGACAAACCCAGCCTCCATCAACAACTTACGAACTCACAAATTTGAATACTAACAACATACGATGAAACATTTGCGAATACGCTTGCTCGCAGCGTTGGCTGCCCTATTCGTTGTGGCTTGTGGCTCGAACAACGATGTAGAAGATTCCGCCTTTGTAGTGGAAAACAAAGTCTACGTGCAGGTACAAGATGAAAATGGTCAACCCATAGACCCCGACGAGCTATTGAAAGATAATAAGTTTTCTGTTGTTGGGCAGAATGGCGGTAAAGCCTTAGACGTGCGAACAGAAGTGATGGAAGGCGATAAGCTACTAGTTTTCTCGCCCGAAGTTCCGTTGAAAGAGATTCCCCCGTCCTATGCTGCCAAAGGCGCAACACGCTCTGATGGCCGACGAAACGGCATTACCGACGAGTACATGGCCAAAATGGAAAAGCGATTCACAACGGGCATCGGATATTCCAGAGTTGAAATGTCGATAGATGGGGTACAGATACCGCTAATCTTTTATTACAGCTTTTACATCGATTCCTCTAAATTTCTATCATCAGGTTCGCTGTCGGATACCGGTGTCGAACTCCTAAGCGTTTATAGTGGGAACAATGGCACAATCCCCCACATGTCGTTTTCCTATTTTAGGCTTGAATTAAGGAAAAAAGGGCAGGGCTACACGTTTGTCGATCCCTATAATACTAGCTCTGATTTCTAGTCTAACCCCAATCGCTCGTTACTCCGCTTACCAATTATTTTTAGGTTGTTGGCATCGCTCCCTGTTCATCTTTCGTTTGCTCGTCGGCATCTTGCCCGTCTTATTCTCTTGTCGTAGTCCGCTACGCCTTCAAGAGTAAGGCAGACAATAGGCTCAACAACCCAACAAACCTGCACTGGCTCTAACGGCCGATTCGGGTTAATTGCCATACAATAAACGTATTAAAGGCGCACCCTGCGGTGCGCCTTTAATGTTGAAATAGTCTTGAATTTTAGTTTTCCCATAACTGTAAGAGAGGCTTATCATCTTTGGTACATACGCGAGAAAACAGATAAACACACCCCATCATGCACAAAGTACTAAGACGACGATGCGATTAAATTCAAAATTCAGCATCATTTGTTTGTGGCAAAACGTGCTAATGCCTTGAAAAGTGCCGCAAACATACTAACTCACAACCTCACCAGCTCACTAACTTACACTCTTATAAACTCACAAAATAATAGTGAGATTACCAACTTTTTAGGGCACTTTCTTATCCCGAACTGGCGTATAATGGTAAGCGTTCTGGCGCCTACACCATATTATTAACCTCTTTCCACATGTTTCTTCGCGTTTTTTTTAGACATGCCCAACAGACGAACAGGGCAATCGATAGAACGAGGTGGAAAGGTAGCAAGTTACATTCTTAGTTATACCAAACTGGCCTTTGCAAGCATCTGCAACATAAACAAAATATTTGCTTTCAGCGTGGCAAAAAATAACCAAGAAAAACAACAAAAACTTTTTCATGTTTTGCAAAAAATAGAT
>ERZ772960.358-NODE-358-length-42316-cov-5.759566_pt1 | contig 42316 bp, 32 predicted proteins | sample MGYA00580678_ERZ772960 | MGnify/ENA primary metagenome ERZ772960 (study PRJEB29015, sample SAMEA2737930) | human oral metagenome | biome: human oral; feature: human-associated habitat; material: dental | place: China | collected 2059 ... | reverse complement strand
GCGAGTTGCGAGTTGCGAGTTGCGAGTTGCGAGTTGCGAGTTGCGAGTTGCGAGTTGCGAGTTGCGAGTTGCGAGTTGCGAGTTGCGAGTAATTATGGGAGTGCGTTTGAGCGTGTCAAGTACTTGACCGGCATCTTGTGCATATTTTTTTGAAAAACACTGATTAACTGCAGTATGGACTCGCGATATCATACGATAATATTATACATCATTTTTGAGAAAAGACAAGGTTTAATTTGTTGCAATCGCCGCTTTGTACTTCGCGGCATCAGTTCCGCGCTTAGGCTTGGGCTTACGGAAATATGCGTTTTACTTCTTCCATGAATTTAGAGCCGCGTTCGAATTCGTTCGTAAACATACCGAACGATGTTGCGCCGGGAGAAAAGAGGACGACTTCGTTTCCGCCCCGCTCGTCGTCGGCGCATTCGTTCGCTTTGAGTGCACCGAGCAATTCGCCGAGAGAATCGTAGGGACCGTAAAACGGGATAACGTCGGCACGGAGCAATTCCGTCAATTTATCGGTCGCCGTTCCCGAAAGCAAATACAGCGCTTTTACCCGTTTTCGCGCATCGTGCGAAAGCGCTTCGGAAAGAGAGTTTTGAGAAAGGCCTTTGTCGGTTCCGCCTGCGATCAAAATCACCGGCACTTTAAACGACCTGACGGCGGCGACGGCGGCTTCGGGAACGGTCGCACAGGAGTCGTTGTAAAAGTGAAATCTCATGCGGTTTCGATTCCATACGTGGAAGTACTGCAAGCGGTGCGGTATGCCTTTCCATCGGCTTAAAATATTTGAAATATTTTCAGCTCTGATTCCCGAAAGCGCCATGACGAGTGCCGCATTCAAAACGTTCGCTCTCATGTGGAGTCCCGGAACGGATATCGAGCGGAGGAGGATTACAGGCATATCGTTTCCCGGAAGGCGCGCCTTTCCCAAAAATTTTCCGTCCGCATCCGCCTCCTGCCAAACGCCGTATACGCCAGAAGGAAGGGCTTTCGTACTGTAGCGGAAGACCGTCGCTTTTGATTCGCGTGCAAAAAAATCGCCCCACGAAAGACCCGCTTCGGGTTCGGGCGTTTCTTTATCGTCGGGATCCGCATCGAAAATCGAACAGCTGTCTTTTCCCTGATCGGCGTAGATGAGACGCTTATCGGCGACGTAGGATGCCATGTCGCCGTACCAGTTTTGATGGTCGGGTACGATCTTCGTGATGAGTGAAATGCGCGGTTTTAATAATTTTCTTCCGCGCAGATCCGCGAGCTGCCAGCTCGAAAGTTCGAGTACGACAGGCGTCGTTTGATTCGTCTTTTCCAAAAACGAAAGCGGGCTTACGGTGATGTTTCCGCCGAGGAAGGCCATGAGACCAGCCTGTGAAAGGCCGAAATAGATCGCACTTGCAGTCGAAGATTTTCCTTTGCTGCCCGTCACCGCGATAATCGGCGCTTTCGTAAACGCGAGAAAGACGCTCATATCGGTTTCGATCGCTTTTGCACAAGCGAGATAGGCATTGCCTTCATATTTTATTCCGGGATTTTTAATAATGCAGTCCGCAAAGCGGAAATCGTCGATCTTGTGTTCACCGAGCCGATAGGTAAGCCGTGTCCGATTGAGCGAGGGGTCGTTGTTGAGCGAATCGACGGTCGGTTTCAATTCGCGGGCGGTTTTCATATCGGTCGCAACGACGTATGCTCCGTACTTCAAAAAAAATCTGACGGCCGCTTCACCGCCGCCGTTTAAACCGAGTCCCATGACGGTGATGTGTTTGTTTTTTATATCGGCGAGGGATGAAAACACGCAGCCTTCGGGATATACGTGAGGAGCGCTTTCTGTATTTTTAAAATTCATAATCAATAAAGAGTAACAGAAAAACGCATAAAGTGCAAATACGCCGTCCGTCTTGTCCGTCTTGCAGATTCCGATGCGATGCGCTATAATTTTTTTGTTAGCCTAAGCTAATTAAAACGGCATTGCCGCGCGCGTACCGGCAGAAGACCGATACGCGAAGGAAAGGTATAATCGATGAAAGACAAAAAACGTTCCGCAGTTTCTTGGATCGCAGAATTTGCGGAAGATCGGAAAACGTACTATGCGTTGAGCGTGCTTACGGCGGTGCTCGGTGTTTTATGCGGTATCGCTCCGTATTTTTTTATCGCCGATATCATAAAAAAGCTTTTGGCGGGCACACGCGTTTTCGGCGTGTTCGCCGCGGATCTCGTTTTAATAATTTTGTTTTGGGCACTGCGCGTCGTTCTGCACGCCGTATCGACTTCTCTTTCGCACAAAGCGACATTCCGCGTGCTCGCCGAAATCAGAAAACGCTGCTGCGATAAACTTGCTCGATTGCCGCTCGGCAGCGTACTCGATATTCCGTCGGGTTCTCTCAAAAACACGCTCGTCGAAAGAATCGACAGCATCGAAACGACGCTTGCGCATGTCGTGCCCGAGTTTACGGGAAACCTCTTTGCGCCGTTGTGTGTGCTTGTTTATATTTTCTTTATCGATTGGCGCATGGCGCTCGTGTCGCTCATCTCGCTCCCGATCGGAATTATCTTCGCTTCGTGCATGTGGATAGGCTATGAAGCCTCATGGAAGCGGGTTATCGACAAGACGAAAGCGCTCAACGATACCGCAGTCGAATACATCAACGGCATCGAAGTTATCAAAGTGTTCGGCAAAGTGAAAAGTTCATACGACCGCTTTGTCGTTGCGGCGAAAGAAGGCGCGGCCTGTTTTATCGACTGGATGAGGAGAGCCAATATATTTTTCACGCTGACGATGGTGATCACGCCCGCGACGCTTTTATTTATTCTGCCCGCAGGAGGATTTTTTGTTAAAAACGGATCACTTGCCGCGAGCGATTTTATTCAAATAATCATTTTGAGTATCGGACTGATAACGCCGCTCATCACCGCAATGTCGTATACCGACGATATGGCAAAAGTGAGCGTCGTTATCGGTGAAGTTTCGGATATTCTCGAACGGAAAGAACTGGCGCGTCCGGTCAAAATAACGGAAGCGCCTCGGGGAAATGCGATCCGTCTCGACGGCGTTCGCTTCGCATACCGCGAAAAAGAAGTGCTGCACGGTATTTCCCTCGAAATTCCCGACGGTTCGGTGTGCGCTTTGGTCGGACCTTCGGGAAGCGGTAAATCGACGATGGCAAAGCTCATCGCGTCTTTGTGGGACGTCGATGAAGGATGCATCTCTTTAGGCGGCGTCGATATCCGGAAGATTCCGCTCGAAGCGTACAACAGACGTATCGCCTTCGTGTCGCAGGACAATTATCTTTTCAATGAAAGCGTGCGCGAAAATATCCGCATGGGAAAAGAGGGCGCGAGCGATAAAGAAGTCGAAGAAGCTGCGAAAAAAAGCGGCTGCCACGAATTCATCGAAAGCCTCGAACACGGCTACGATACGATCGTCGGAGATTCCGGCGGTCACCTTTCAGGCGGCGAGCGGCAGCGCATCGCGATCGCGCGCGCCATGCTTAAAGACGCGCCCGTCGTCATCCTCGACGAAGCGACGTCGTACACCGACCCCGAAAACGAAGCGGTCATCCAGTCGTCGGTTGCAAAGCTTGTAAAAGGAAAAACGCTGCTCGTCATCGCGCACCGACTTTCGACGATCAAAGACTCGGACAAAATCTTCGTCATCAAAGACGGAACACTCGACGACGAAGGGACGCACCGCGAACTTCTTTCGCGCGGCGGTTTGTATGCGAAGATGTGGGAAGCGCACATATCGGTCAAAGACGGCTTGAGCGCGGTAAAAGGCTAGGAGATACGACAGATGTTTAAAATATTATTTAAGTTTTTTGATTTTGCGGGCGGCATCAATAAAAAGAAATTTCATATATCGATCGCGCTCGGCGTCGTCATGGCGATGTGCGACGCGATGAAAATTCCCGCAATCGCCGTTATGATTTCGGCGATAATTTCGGGCGAGATTACCGTTCGGACGATCTTTACCTGTACCGCCATCATGCTCGGCAGTATGGTTGTCAATTTTTTCGTGCGCTATACGTCGACGATGCTGCAAACGGAAGCGGGCTATACGGCATGTGCGGACAAGCGCATCGAAATCGCCGAGCATTTGCGCTATCTTCCGATGGGCTATTTTAACAATAACAGTCTCGGCTCCATCACGTCCGTAACGACGAATACGATGGAGAGTCTCGGAGATATTGCCTCTCGTGTGGTGATGATGACGACTCAGGGTATTTTAAATACGGTGCTTGTCGCGGCGATGATTCTGTTTTACGATTGGAGAATCGGCATCGTCGTCGTTTTGGGGCTTGCGCTTTATTCCGTCGTAAACTCGATGATGCAGCGCCGGGCGGCGATGCTTGCTCCGCAAAAGATGAGAGCCGATACCGCCCTTGTCGAAGGCATCCTCGAATATATTCAAGGTATTGCGGAAGTAAAAGCGTACAATCTCACCGGAGCGGCCGCGAAAAAACTCGTCAAAGCGATCGACGGCAACGCCGATATCAACATTCGGATGGAGAAGCAATTTATCGGCTACATGACCGTGCAGAATTTCATCACCAAAGCGCTCGGCGTTGCGATGAGCGCGTTTTCGATAGCATTGTATATCGCGGGCTCTATGGATCTGCTCGTCGCGATTGTCATGATCATAAGCTCGTTTATGATCTACGCACATCTCGATTCGGCGGGAAATTATTCCGCACTGCTTCGCATCATCGACGCGAGTATCGATAAAGCGAAAGCCATCCTCGATTTGCAGCCGATGGATACGAGCGGGGAAGACATTGCGCCGAAAAAATGCGATATCGACGTTGAAGATATCGGCTTTTCATACGATACGCGGAAGATCATCGACGGCGTGTCGCTGCATATCCCCGAAAAAACGACGACGGCTTTTGTCGGACCTTCGGGCGGCGGAAAGACGACGCTGTGCAGCCTTATTTCGCGCTTTTGGGACGTGCAGGAAGGGCGCGTGCTTTTGGGCGGCAAAGATGTAAAAGCGTACAGCATGGACAGCCTTATGAAAAATTTCAGTTTCGTGTTTCAAAACGTCTACCTCTTCCACGATACGATCGCGAACAATATACGCTTCGGGCAGAGCGACGCGCCCATGTCGAAAGTTATCGCCGCGGCAAAAAAAGCGTGCTGCCACGAATTTATCTCAGCCCTCCCGGACGGCTACGATACGGTTATCGGCGAGGGAGGGGCGAGCCTTTCGGGCGGAGAAAAACAGCGTATTTCCATTGCGCGTGCGATTATGAAAGACGCTCCGATAATCGTACTCGACGAAGCGACTGCAAACGTCGATCCCGAAAACGAAAAAGAGCTTATGGAAGCGATAGACGCGCTGACGAAAAAGAAGACGATTTTGATGATAGCGCATCGCTTGAAAACGGTGCGCGATGCGGATCAGATCGTCGTAGTCGATCAGGGCAAAATCGCAGAGCAGGGAACTCACGCATCGCTTATGAGAAAAAACGGCATATACCGCCGATTCGTCGATGCGCGAAAGCTCGCCGTAAGCTGGAAAATTTAATAAGGGCGAGTTTGGAAAGTAAATACAATTATGCATACGGCGAGGTTCCGACCGTATACCGAAACATCTTGACGTGTGTACGATGCGGCGTAGCAGCGGGAGACACGCGTGCGACTTTGTGCGTTCAGCTTGCGGAAGCGACGTTCGGCTTCGCCTCACTGACGAGTTTGCGACGCAAACTCGCGGTATCCATGTACGGAACCGGTTGTGCTTTTTAAACGGGGTACCCGCTGTGAGAGCCGCGTTCGCATAGATCTATAAAGATTGTACGTCGATCATCCTCGCCGTAGACACGACGCGATTAGCTGATACTTTCCAAACTCGGCATTCGACCTGATAAACGCGGAGCGCACGGTTTATGCGTAGCCAAGTTCTGACAGGGCGGCGAGCGCTTCGCGTATTTCATCGTAGACTACGGTTTTGTCCTTGTAGATGATCGAATTTTCGTGCGACTTTCCGAGGAGCAGCACGATATCGTCTTTTCCCGCCATTTTAAAAATTTCGCGGATCGCTTTCGGCCGCTCGTGAATGATAAAGAGATCGATTCCCTTTTTTTTGCCGCGCTTTTCGGCGCCTTTTGCGATCATTTCGAGCAGCGCTACGGGATCTTCTCCCCGCGGATCTTCATCGGCGAGCACGATGACGTCGCAGAACTTTGCGGCGATTTCGCCCTGCAGCGGCCGCTTCGTCAAATCGCGCTCTCCTCCCGAACCGAAGAGGGCGAAGAGCCTTCCCGTACATCTTTTTCTGATCGGCGGAAAAATCGTTTCAAACGACGAAGGCGTGTGCGCGTAATCGACGATGACTTCAAAGGGCTGCCCCCTGTCGATGACCGTCATGCGCCCTTTGACGGGAGTGAGTGACGGAAAGTGCCGCGCGACTTCTTCAAAGGTTTTTTGCGTAACGCTGCTCACCGCGATGAGGGACGCCATGAGGTTGTATGCGTTGAACGCGCCGGGAAGCGGAGCGGTGACGTGGATGACGGCTCTCTTTCTCGGAAAGGCGGGATCGTCGTTCGCTCGGAAAACTGCGTCTTCTCCGTCCGCGTCGATCGTAAACGAAATGCCGAATCTCGCCGCTGCGATATTCCGAGCCGTCATGCAGCGAACTCCTTCGGGTACGGGCGGAAGAGCGACCGCGTCGGCTCCCGTTTCCGCTGCGGCTTTTCCCGCCTGTCCTTCGGTCGTAAACGCATAGACGGGATGCTTTGTCGAATTGATGCAATAGACTGCCGACGGATCTTCGGCGTTGACGACGCCGATGGAAGGAATTTTCATCGGAGTGCCGGCGATCGTTTTTACGTGGTCGCACTTGTCGAGCGCGCGGAAAAGATTCGCTTTATCGCTTCGGTACTGCTCGAAGGTTTTGTGAAATTCGAGGTGTTCGAGCGTGACGTTCATAAAAACCGCGCAGTCGAATTGGACATTGCCGAGTCTGTTTGTCAGGACGGAAAGCCCGTGCGAAGAGGCTTCGACGACCGCATAAGTACAGCCGTTTTCGAGCATTGCGTTGAGACGGTTTTGGATAATCGGCGCTTCCGGCGTCGTCTGATGTTCGGGGTTGGGGAGGGCATCTCCTCCGAGCGAATATTCGACTGTCGAAATAAAGCCCGCTTTTTCTCCGCACAGGCGTAAGAGCTGCCAGATAAACGAAACCGTGCTGCTTTTCCCTTCCGTACCCGTCACTCCTATGACGATGAGGCGCTTCGACGGGGAGTCGTAAAAAGCGTCGGAAACGGGCGCCATGGCAAAACGCGCGTCGTTTACGCGCAAAAAGGCCGGAAGATATCGTTTCGTTTTGCCGACGGCGCTTTCGATCGCACGGCGCGCGATGACGTTTGCACACTCCCGCCGAACTTCGTACGGAATATCTCCCTGATAGACGACTGCGTTCGCGCCCGCTTCAAGCGCTTGGGATATAAAATCGTTTCCATTGCGGTGTATTCCGGGAAGCGCAAAAAAAAGCGAACCCTCTTTTACATCGCGCGAATCGAATGCGAGATTCGTGATCGGAATATTCATGATATCGACTGTTTCGACGGGGCTGATCCCGTCGGCTGCAAGCGCTTTGTGCGCAAATGCGGGCAGCAACTGTGACAAGAGTTTTTCCATGATACAGCGATTGTAGCGATAAATATGCGCTTTTTCAACATATCGCATATTTAAAAAACCGCATCGTGTTTTCCGTGTTTAATAATTCCGATAGCACTCCCTGTATGCGCGATATTTTTTTCGATATATATCGATCAATGCAGGATCGGGTTTTACGACGCGCCGGACTTGCGGTTGAAAGGACAGGGGTGAATCGATTTTTCCGAGGAGATACAAACCGATTACGGCGCAGCCCATAACGGAGCTTTGTTCCGATTCGTCGATCGTCATCGGCATGCCGAAAAGCGATGCGCATATTTGCATCCAAAATTCGGAACGTAGAATCCCACCGGATAATTTTATTGATTTCGGATAGCCCGCCGTATCGGCAAGGATTTCATAACAGTGATAAACACTGAACAGTACGCCTTCCAATACCGATTGATAGAGATTGTAGACAGTATGTTCGGGTTTGACGGATAAAAACCCGCCGTGCCGTTTTTCATTCCAGCCGGGACAACGTTCGCCGAATAAAAACGGCAAAAATATGGGTGTATCGTTTGTATGCGACAATTCTTTTTCGATGTCGGTATAGTGCGCATCGTTCGGAAAAAACGTTTTTTTGCACCAGTCTTGGCAATTGCATGCGCCGCTCACCGCAGCTCCGAGCAAGTGAGACGAAAGCGTAAAATAGCTCCACAAACTGGGCGTTTCGGGAAGGAGCGGCCCTTCCGTCGTCATGCGGATGGCCGCGCTCGTGCCGACGGAAAAAGTCATAATGCCTTCTTTAAGCGCTCCCGCGCCGATTTGATTGAGCGCTCCGTCGGGGTATGCGGGAACTACGGGCGTTCCTTCTTTTTGTCCGAAAAGCAGCGCGCCTTCTTTTGAAAGCGGAAACGTTTTTTCCGTGCCGACGATTTTCGGCAAAACCGACTCATCGATATCGAGCGAAGAGAGCAGTTCGGCATCGTATGTGCGCGAATCGATATTGACCAGTCCCGTTCCCGACGCCATGGCAAGCGTCGTAACCCATGCGCCGGTTAGACGGTATGTATTGTATTCGCCCTGTCCTCCGATCTTCGTATTCGATAAAAGCGTTCCGTTTTCCTTTTTGTGCATGAGCTTAAAATACGGATACGTGGAATTGACGAGGCAGCCGGTTTTTCGGTAATAGTTTTTTTCAAATCCGTTTTCGCGAAGTCTTTTGCACAGTTCGCCCGCACCCGTATACGACCATAATTCGACGGGGGATAAAAGCGCACCGTCCTTGTCGGCGAGCGCGAGGCTGTGCCACGTCGTGCTTTGCAGAATGATATCGACCTGTATGCCGTCTGCGATTTCTTTTGCCGCCTGCGCGGTTTTTAAAAATACCGCTTCTCCGTCATGCGTTCCGTTTGAGTCATGGGCAAAGCCGTACGGCTTCGTTGTGATGCGCCACGTATCGCTTTCTGCATCGTAGAGCATCGCTTTTGCGGATGTCGTACTCGATTCGAGGATGAGCAGTTTCATACGGAATACGTCGTCGATGCCGTACTTCCGCCGTGTCCCGTCCAATCCGTGTGAAAGAAATTACCGCGCTCTTTATCCGTGCGCTCATAGGTGTGAGCACCGAAATAATCGCGCTGCGCCTGCAGCAGATTTGCCGGCAGTTTATTGCAGCGGATGCCGTCGAACCACGAAAGAGCGGCTGAAAGGGAAGGAACGGGGATGCCGTTCATTGCCGCAAGCGCAACCGTCTTTCTCAATGCGTCGTGCGAATCGTTTAAGATTGTGCTGAAATACGGATCCATGATGAGGTTTTGCAGATTGCCGTTTCGGGCGTAGGCATTTTTGATTTTATCCAAAAATACCGAACGGATAATGCAGCCGCCCCGCCACAGCATTGCGATATTTCCGAGGTTTAAATTCCATGTGCGGTGTAATCCCGTTTTTCGGATGAGCTCGAAACCTTGTGCATACGAAATTATCTTTGCCGCATACAATGCATCGTGCAGCGATGTAAGCATATCGCTTTTTTCTTCCGCAGTCGGCGTGTGAAGTTTTTGTGACGGGAACAGTTTTTCGCACTGTATGCGCTCGTCTTTTTCCGCACTCAGGCAGCGGGCGAACACCGATTCGGTTATGAGCGTGAGCGGTACGCTTTCGTTGAGCGCGGTGATACCTGTCCATTTACCGGTACCTTTTTGTCCCGCCGCATCGAGAATATTGTCGACGAGGAAGCTTGAATCTTTGTCTTTGTATGCCAAAAGCTTACCCGTAATCTCTATCAAATACGATCCGAGGTCTCCCTTGTTCCAACCGGCAAAAACTTCGCTTATTTCGGGAGCATCCATGCCGCCGTATTTCCGCATGATGTCGTACACTTCGGAAATGAGCTGCATATCGCCGTATTCGATACCGTTGTGAACCATCTTAACAAAGTGTCCCGCTCCTCCTTTGCCGATCCAATCGCAGCACGGCTCGCCGTCTTCGGCTTTTGCCGCAATGCTTTGAAAAAGCGCTTTTACTTCGGGCCATGCCGCTTCGTTTCCGCCCGGCATAATGGACGGACCGTTGAGAGCTCCTTCTTCACCGCCTGAGACACCCGTACCGATATAGAGCAGCCCCTTTGCTTCCGCTTCTTTTTCGCGGCGTTCGGTGTCTTCGAAGTATGAGTTTCCCGCATCGATGATGATATCGCCTTTTTCCATAAGGGGAATGAGCGAGCGGATCATTGCATCGACGGGTTCTCCCGCTTTTATCATCATGAGAACTTTTCTCGGCCTTTCAAGGGATGCGATAAAATCTTCCAAGCTGTGCGCGGGGATGATGCGTTTCCCTTTTGCCCTGCCGCTTGCGAATGCGTCGACCCGTTCGGGAGTTCTGTTGAAGACGGCGACGGTAAAACCGTTGCGTTCCATATTCAATACGAGATTTTCACCCATTACGGCAAGACCGATAACGCCGATAGATGCTTTCATACTTTCCTCCGTGCTATTGTGCTGCGCATTTTATTAAGACTCTTTAATCCGGAATCTTTTAAATTGTTCATTACTTCCTATTAATTAATAATACAGTTCGCTTTCAAAGCACGTCGATTTTTCATGTTTTCCGACCACGGTTATCTTTTTTGCATCATCGTCGAAAGCCGCGAACATCGTTATCGTGTCGCCTTTTTTCGCTTCGTGTGAATAATTCATGCGGAAATCGGTAAAGGTTTTTCGCTGGTATGCTTCGGGCAGGCAGTCGATCGCAAAAGCGCCGTAGCGGGAATTGTTCATGTGTCCGTTCGCGTCTATATCCGACCAGCAGATGGGCCGGCTCCCGCATTCGGCGATATTTTCGGGGATCGCGATTTTTCCCGGAGCCATGCAGTCGCACACTTCTTTGCGAACCGGTTCCGGCCGCAGTGTAAAATCTTTTGTGCGGATAATGCGGTGCAATGTATAATCGACGACGAGCCACGAACTCGAACCGCTTACGAGAGGCGTGCCGTCTTCGGCTTTTATTTCATATGCCCTTGTGAGCTGCAGCGCTTCGGGTTTTTCTTCCCACGTGGCGATCGTGATGCGATCGTTCGCTTTCGGCATTTTATGAAAGCGGAAGGAGACGCGCGAGAGTAAAATTGCATAATTGTGTTCGGCGAGAAATGTAAATGAAATGCCGCGCTCATAATAATCTTCAATCGCCGTATCGGATGTCAAGCGCAGCAGTTCGGAAAGATTCAGGTTTGAAAGCATATTGCATTGGCAAAACTGCAATTTCATTTCGCTGTAAAACGTTCCTTTGTCGTCATGCCGCTGTGTGAATGTAGTCATGTTTTGCTTCCTTGAAATTTTTACTGTTCGGCTCTCCACTTTGCCAAAAGTATATCGGGGTGATACGAAAGTTTCGCTTTGCGCAATCCTTCGATTCCCAAATCTTCTTCCCGATTTAAATAATCGAATCGTATCATCGCTTTTGCCAATTCCCTGTTAATCACCGCATAGGCGCCGTCCCGATCGTATTCGGGTACGGCCTTTTCAAAGTGGACGTCTGCAGTATATCCCGTAACGGCCGAAGCGATTGTCATGGCGACCGGCTTTCCGTCGGCATATAAAATTCCGCCTGAAAGATTCAATTCATCGAAGAGATCGAGCGCTTCTTTAATAATTTCGCATTCGATTTTTTTGTCGTAGTCGTCGTCTCCGCCGTTTGCTTTAAACCACTCGTTTTCGACCGAAAGCGCATCGGGAGCGAGTTCTTTTGAAAGGGGGCGGTACTCCGTATCGGGGTGCTTTCTCATAAACTGCGAAATGTGATTTTTCTTTTTGTGATATTTGCCGCCCGGAAGCTCGGCAAGTGATTTCGTTAAATAAAGATAATCGCTGTCGGCTCTCCGCTCGGTAAAAGTGAAGCGGTTCGGCATCTTCGTTTCGAGATATAATTTTTGTCTGTCGGTAAGAAGCGGGAAGGCGAGCGGCATGCCGTTTTGTTCGGCGTCTTTTGTTAAAAAATCGATCGTCTTGCGCATGTCGCCCTTTCCGAGCGGAAAACCGTAGAGCGTTCGGGTCGATGCGATATCGCGTTCGGGCGCTTCGAGCGCACCGTATTTTCGCAAAACGATTCCTCCGCAATAGCACACTTGCGTTTTATATTTTTTGCGGTATAAGATGATGTTTGCGTACGAATCGGTACTGCTCATGAGGTCTTCGCCGCACGCCGCCAAAAATAATTGTTCGGCGTCCTCAGGAGTCGGTTCATGCCATCGGGGTGTGCTCATTATAACCTCACCGGAATATGCTGCGCATCGAGTTCCCGTTTGATGCGGGCGATCGTATAGTTTCCCGAATGCACCATCGTTGCGATGAGCGCCGCGTCTGCTTTTCCTTCCGTAAACGCATCGGCGATGTGCTGCACGCATCCCGCGCCGCCCGATGCGATGACCGGAACGGAAACGCTTTCGGAAATCATGCGCGTGAGCGAAAGTTCGTAGCCGTTTTGTACGCCGTCGGTATCGATCGCGTTTAAAACGATTTCGCCCGCTCCGAGTGAAACGGCTTTTTGCGCCCATTCTTTTGCATCCAAATCCGTTTTCGTCCTTCCGCCGTTGATGAATACACGGTAACCGCTCGGCATCGCCTCATCGCGCGAAGCGTCCATGCCGAGTACGATGCACTGATTTCCGAAGACGCGGGCGCCTTCCCGGATAAGGTCGGGATTTTTTACCGCTTGCGAATTGAGACTCACTTTTTCCGCTCCTGCAAGGATTGTCGAGCGTATGTCGTCGATCGTCGCGATGCCGCCTCCGACACAAAAGGGAATAAACACTTCGCGTGCAACGCGCGCGACGAGATCGAGTATGGGGCCTCTCCCGTTTGCCGACGCCATGATATCGTAAAAGACGAGTTCGTCCGCGCCTTGTCGCCAGTATTCTGCGGCCATCGCAACGGGGTCTCCGATATCGCGGTTGTTTTGAAATTTGATGCCCTTTGTCGTACGCCCGTCTTTAACGTCGAGGCAGACGATGATCCGTTTTTTCAGCATGGCACATCTCCGCGGCAGTAATTTGCAAGGAGCCGAAGCCCGGGCGCTCCGGATTTTTCCGGATGAAATTGAAAAGCCGCGACGCTGCCGCTTTCGACGACTGCGGGAACCGTGCCGCCGTAGTTCGTGTAGGCTTTGACGACGGAAGCATCCTCGCTCTGCATGACATAGGAGTGCACGAAGTAAAAATCGGAATGCTCTGCGACACCGGCAAAGAGGGGAGACGCGCCGTTTGCATACGTCAAATCGTTCCATCCCATGTGCGGCACTTTCAGGCGAGGCGCTTCGTCGTGCGAGGTCTTCCACAGCGATGAAAATTTAATAATTTTTCCTTTGACGAGGCCGAGACAGACGGTATCCCCTTCTTCGGAATAATCGAAGATGATCTGCGAGCCGAGACAGATGCCGAGGATCGGTTTTTTCGCACCGCTCCAATCTTTTAAAAAAGAATCGAAGCCCGTTCGCGAAAGCTGCTCCATCGCATAGGACGCTTCTCCGACTCCCGGAACGATGAGACGGCTGCAGTGCGCGAGTTCGCTCGGACGCTTGGAAACCGTAAACGGAAAGCCCAGCGATTCGAGTGCGTGCTCGACGCTTTTGATATTGCCCGCATTGTAATCGACGATTCCGATCATAGGAGCATAGTAGTATGAACGGCGGATTTTGTAAATTACCTCGCATCAGCCGGCAGAATAATTATCGATAATAGACAGCTTAGCCGTATTTCGGTATACTGAATAAAATGAGTACGATTAGGCTTTCTCCGTCGCTGCTTTCGGCCGATTTTGCACATTTGGAAGCGGCGTTCAAATTGATCGAACAAAAACGCGCTTCTTCCGTGCACATCGACGTGATGGACGGAAGCTTTGTGCCGCAAATTTCGTACGGGCAGCCGGTTATCGCTTCTCTCAGACCGTGCACGAAGCTGCCTTTCGATGTGCACCTCATGGTTGAACATCCCGAGAGGCAAGTCGATTCTTTTGCCGATTGCGGCGCCGATTGGATTACGTTTCATATCGAAGGGACGATTCACGTTCATCGCCTCGTCGAGTATATAAAATCGCTCGGGAAAAAGGCGGGCATCGCTTTCGTACCGTCGACATCCGTTTCCGCACTTTCCGAGATTTTGCCCTTTGTCGACCTCGTGCTCGTCATGACGGTAAATCCCGGCTTCGGCGGTCAAACCTTTATTCCGTCGTGTATTCACAAAATCGAAGAGCTCGCTGCAATCAAAAAAGAAAAAAATCTTTCATTCGATATTTCCGTCGACGGCGGCGTCAATAAAGCGACGGCGCCCCTGGTCATCGGTGCGGGCGCCGATATCGTCGTGTCGGGTTCCGCGTTTTTTAAAGGCGAGTTCGATTTGGAGTGTGTATGATTGCGAGCGTAAAACGTTTTGCATCCGCAGCTGCCGCTCTCGTTTTTTGCGCGGCGGCGCTTTTTCCCGCATCCCGTGAAGGGCAAGCCGCTTTCACTCAGGGCTGTACCGCATTTAAATCGGGCGATTGGTATTCGGCGATGATTTCGCTCCGCCAAGCTTCGACCTATCCTGAAAACGATACGGGCGAAACGCGCTATATGCTCATCGCGGCTGAAATGTATTCGGGTGCATACGCGGAAGCCGTCGCCGACTGCGATTATTATCTTAGAAATTTTCAGGGCGGTATATACGAGCCCTATGTTCAATATCAAAAAGGGCGCGCATTTTTTTATCTCGGTGAGTACGAAAAATCCGTTTTACTTTTGAGCGATTTTTGTCACCAATATGCCGATCACGAAATGTATGCGTCGTCTCTCTTTTGGATCGCCGAATCGTTTTATGCCGGCTATAATTACGATGAAGCGCTCGTCCTTTACAGACGCATCGTAAACGAATTTCCGTCGGATGCAAAAGCGAAGGCGGCCGAGCAGCGCATCGAAGCGATCGCTCAGCGCACACGCGAAGAAAAATTATTGTACCTCCTGAAAAAAACGGGAGAAGCGTATTTGGCGGCAAAAGAAGATTACGAAAAGCAGCTGCACATGTACGATACGGTAAGCATCACTTCTTCCGGAAGCGAAAAAAAAGCGGCCGATCTGCAGAAAAAAAACGAAGCGCTTGCTGCGGAAAACGAACGCTTGCATACCGAAGTTTCCGATTTGCAAAATAAACTTGCCGCCCAAAAAGCCGAAGCGAACGAACGCGTACTCCGCCTCAAAGCGAAAGCGAAGGAAGCAGAAGCGCTGATGAGGGAGGGTACACAGTGAAAAGACGATTTTTTTTGCGCGCCGCCGCCTTTGTAGTCTGCTTCATTGTATCCCTGTCCGGAAATATTTTTGCAAAAGAGGGGCCTGAAGCGAAGACCGTCACCGTATCTTCAGGATGCGTCAAGCTCGTGCTTCGGGGCGAAAAGGGAACTTTTCAGATTTACGCCCGAAGCGCGGACGGAAAGGAAACGGCGGTTTTTTCGGGAGCGGATGCTTTTACATCTACGTATTTTTCGCTTTTTGCCGGAAAAAAAGAATATCGTTTAAGCGCGTCCGGAGGGGGCGCAACGGGTGCGGCTCTGAACGCCGACAAAGCGTCGCTCGTATACAAAATTAATAAAATTGCGGATGCCGCGATCGATTTTTCGTTTGTGAAATCACCCGGAAGCGATTTCGACGATATCGTAAAAGTGCGCATTTCCGTCGTCAATAAAGGAAAAAAGCGGAACACCTTTGCGCTCGAGGGCGTATTCGACACGGTGCTCGGAGAAAAGACGCAAAAACATTTTTCGACGGCAAATATACAATCGATCAATTCCGAAACGCAGTTTTACGATATGAGCGCATCCCGCTGGATTTTGTCGCAAGGGCAGGGAGCCGCCGTGCAGTTTTTATTGTACGGTGCGGATACGACAAAGATAGAATCGGTGACGCTCGGCAATAAAGATTTGCTTTTTCTTCCGATGCGGCGTCCGCTTTTCGTTCCTTCGCGTTCTTTCGACAGCGTGACTTCCTACAACAATTCCGCTCTCGCCGTACATTGGCCGGAAACGACGCTCGAAAGCGGAGCGGAAGCGGCCGTTATTTTTTATATCGCGCTTTCCGCCGACGGGGGCGTACCCAAGGGAGATGCGTATATCGCTTCTTTCGATAAAACGCTCCCGACCGATGATGCGGGAACGAAGATTGCGGACGAGAGGGCGGTTCCCGAATGGAAACTCAACAAAGCATACGTTACATCTCTTTTGCAAAGAATATATGCTTTGAGCGATTACGATGCGGATGCGGATGAACTTGCCGAGCTTAACGCCGAGCTCGATGTGATTCTCGCGCAGCTGAGGCGGCAGTAAGACTATGCCGCGCGATGTTCTCGATGTCGCTTCCAAAATGCTCTCGCGCAGGGATTTTCCGTCTGCAATAAAACTCCTCGAAGGGCGGAGCGAAATCTACGAAGGTAATTTTGCTTATTACATTTTGCTCGCAAATGCGTGCCTCTATGCGGGGGACGCGGGTACGGCTTCGATGTATTATCAAAAGGCGCGGGAGATAAAACTCACCGATACGGGCTTGCTTTTGGGACAAGCCGCGCTTTTTTTGCGCCGCGGCAATACCGATCGCGCGCTGCAGTATTATCTGGAAGTGCTCGACGGCGATCCCGAAAATAAAATCGCAAAAAATGCGCTCGAATTTATCCGTACGCAGGGCGACTACGATACGATTTGCCGATGGATCGACAACGGAAAGATCGAACGGTTTTATCCGCCGATCGGCATGAATATCGGAAAGATTTTAGGAATTGCCGTTCCTGCGGCTGCCTGTGTTCTCGGCGTTCTTTGCGCTCTGCTCATTATCCGCACACCTCGCGCTTCGCCTCAGGGCGAGCGGGCGGATTTGTCGGCACTCGCACTTTCTTCCGACGAAGCGAAATACGCGCAGGAAAAGGATATGGCGTCTTCCGCCTATGCGTTTATCCTGTCGAACAAAGAGATAACCGAAAGCTATGCGCGCTCTCAGCGCTATTTTCAAGCTTACCGCGACAACGCGGCGCAGATCGAAATCAACCGGATTTTACATTCGAACGCATCGCTTTCGATCAAACAAAAAGCGCGCGTTTTGATGAGTTATCTTTCGCCTCCGACTTTCGACACGATTACCGACAATCCCTCGTATGAAGATGCGGTGAAAAATCCCGTGCTCTACGAAGACTGTTATGCCGTCTGGTCGGGGCGCGTTTCAAATGCCGCCGTGCAGGGTACTTCATACCGTTTCGATTTGCTTGTCGGCTACGAAACGATGGAAAAAGTCGTCGGCATCGTTCCGGTGCAATTCCAATCCGATCCGGGAATTACGAGCTCGCTTCCGGTGAAAGTGCTCGGAAAGATCGTATTCGAAAACGGAAAGATGAATCTGGAAGGACGGTCGGTGTATCAAAGCGTAAAGGATTTTCTCGAAACGCCGTAGACTGTAGTTTTTTATGTGATTTCCGCGTAAAATGGCAAAGTTTCGGCGATATTATAGAGGGCAGCTCTAAAAAATCGATTCGGTTTTTGGAGCCTGTCCGAGTTTTGCGGCGCTCTGTTTTATACGAAAACGGTGCGGAAAAAATTGATATAAGGAAGGTGTGTAATGGCAACGGCAGCTGTAAACCAGATGGCGGATAAGTCGGAAAAATTAAAGGCTTTGGAAGCCGCTCGGCTCCAGATCGAAAAGCAATACGGCGCGGGTTCTCTGATGAAGCTCGGCACGAAAGCGGACACTGCGGGTTTCGACGTGGTTCCGTCCGGTTCGATTTTGCTCGACGAAGCGCTCGGCATCGGAGGCTATCCTCGCGGGCGTATCATCGAAATGTACGGACCTGAGTCTTCGGGAAAGACGACGCTCGCTCTCCACGCGATCGCCGAAGCGCAAAAGCTCGGCGGCATCGCAGCTTTTATCGACGCGGAGCACGCCCTCGATCCTCAGTATGCGAAAAGCCTCGGCGTCAATATCGACGACCTTTGGGTGTCCCAGCCGGATACGGGAGAGCAGGCGCTTGAAATCGCAGAGGATTTGATCCGCTCGGGTGCGGTCGATATCATCGTCATCGACTCGGTTGCGGCTTTGACTCCGCAGGCGGAAATCGAAGGCGATATGGGCGACAGCCACATGGGTTTGCAGGCGCGCCTTATGAGCCAAGCGCTCAGAAAGCTTACGGCGATCATCGGCAAGTCGAACGCGATCCTCGTGTTTATCAACCAAATCCGCATGAAGATCGGCATCATGTTCGGAAATCCCGAAACGACGACGGGCGGCAACGCGCTTAAATTTTATTCGTCGGTGCGCCTCGAAATCCGCCGCATCGAATCGATCGAAGGGAAGGGCGATGAAGAGGCGATGGGAAACCGCGTGCGCGTAAAAGTCGTCAAAAACAAAGTCGCTCCTCCGTTCCGCAAAGTCGAACTCGACATCTATTTCGGAAAAGGCGTGTCCGCGGCGGCGAGCCTGCTTGATTCCGCGGTAAAGCACGGTCTCATCGAAAAGAGAGGCGCGTGGTATTCGGCGGGAGACGATAAAATCGGACAGGGAAAAGAAAACGCGGTGCAGTTTCTCGAAACGAATAAAGAGTATGCCGCAAACATCGAAAAAAAATTGCGCGCCGAACTCTTTCCGGGGCAAGCGCTCAAGATGAAAGACGGCGCGGCAAAGAGCGATGCGGGAAAAGCCGACGTAAAATCCGATGCGGCACCCCCCCCCGCACAAAAAGCGGATGCTCGCCCTGCCGCCGATGCGAAAAAAAGCGACGGAGGGAAGGCGGGTGCAAAACCCGCTGCGAACGAAGAGGAGCTTTTTTGATTGCGTGAGGCGACGCTCGGCATCGGCTCGAATATGCCGTACCGCTCCATGCCGCCGATCGATATCGTAAAAGCTGCGTGCGACGAACTGCGCCCGCTTTTCGTTTCGTTTGCCGCTTCTTCGCTGTACCGTACACAGGCGCTCTACATCGCCGATCAAAGCGATTTTTACAATATGGTCGTACAAGGCGCCGTCCGCGAAGGGCTTACGCCGTACGATCTCCTTGCCGAAATTCACAAGATTGAAACGAAGTACGGACGCAACCGGAAAAAAGAAATACGCTTCGGACCTCGTTCTCTCGACATCGATATCGAACTTTTCGGTGATATGGAAATCGACGACGAAACTCTTACGATTCCGCACCCGAGAATGCGCGAAAGAGCCTTTGTGCTCGTTCCGCTTTTCGAAATACTCAAGCACCGTGAAAGCGAAAACGATAAAGCGTCTTTTTTGATAAAAAAATACGGTGAAGATTTAAAGCGGCTTTCCGCACAACGCATAGAACGCTGTGCGGAAACAGTCTGAATTGTACGAAACGGTTTTGATCCGTGTTCATAAAGCGCCGAAGCGCCGTGTCAAACAGCCGCTCCCCGCGTAAAGCGGGACCTGCGGTTTAGATGGAGGAGTCTACCGTTATTTGTGTGCCGGTGATATTGCTGTTGCTGTTTTCAAGCATTCCTTTTACCCCATCTGTTTTAACGGTAAAAGGAATGCCGGGCTTCATATTAACAAAAGCTTGTTCTCCGATAAGCTTCAATTTAGCGGAACGTATTTTTACCGAAGTAATACCGTTACAAAACTTAAAAGCAAGCTTACCGATAGTTTCCAAATTTTGGGGTAATGAGAGTTCTCCGTTTAACTTCTTGCAGTTATTAAATGCATAGTCGTTAACGGATTTGAGACTTTCCGGCAGATTTAATTCTCCCGTAAGATTTTCACATTCAGCAAAAGCATTTATGCCAATAGTCGTAAGATTTTCGGGTAAAATCAATCCTGTTAAACCGCTGCACTTATAAAAGGCGTTATACCCGATTAAGGTCAAATTTACGCATTTAGATAAATCCAATGTTCCCGTTAATTCGGTGCACTCGTAAAAAGCGTTTTTATCGATTTTCGTAATATCGCTCGGCAGAATTATATTTCCTTTCGGCTTGCCTCCCGTATAGCCTTTAAGCGCGCCGGAGACAATATTAAACTTCGTATAATTCGTAACGGCGTAGACGGTGTCGCCTGCGGCAAGCTTATGATCATCCGTTATAGCTTCGCCGTTTTTGTCTGCTATTTTCCATTCGTAAATTCCGTAGTCGCCGGCTTGATATCCGCTCTTTAATTGCAATTTTTTCGATACATCGGATTTTATCACTTTCCATACCGTATTTTCCGGTATATCGATTGAAGAGGTCTCTACGCGCTCATCGCCTTTTATCGTGATCTGTTGCGCTTTTTCGAAGACGACCGAAATATCAACCGGCTTTGTTATAATAATCCTGTAAGAACTTTCTATTCCGGCTTCTACTATGGGATCGTTGCCTTGCAGCCACCCTGCAATGAGATATTTCGGAGAGGCTACGGTAATTTCCGCCGTAAAAGTTACGGTTTGTCCTTTTTCCACCGTATCGCCGTTATTGATTTCGATTCCGTTGTCAAGTTTTGCAATGATTTTTCCGACCGGAGCGGCAGCTTTAAATTTTACTTCATATTTCGGCGTTTCGGGTGTACCTCCGTTTCCGTTCGAACTGTCCGACGGATTGGCACATGCGCTAAGGATGAGCGCTGCGGCAAGTGCGAATGCCGCAGTCGGTACGGCAATTTTTTTGTGTGTGCGTAGTTTGTTCATATTTTTTCTTCTTATTGTATATTGTTATAAAAAACTTATACTTATAGAGTATATAAGATTTTAGAGAAAAAAACAACTTTGGACATATTTTTTTTATAAAATAATTACAAAAAACTATCATTCTTGACACAATCAACCGTTTTTGTCAGAATAAAAAAAATCACATAAACGCGCTTTTGCGGACGGTATATCCGTTCGGGCGCACGTCTAAAAACTTTTTCGGAACTTGCACTTTGCTTGGAATTTCGCTGCAAGCATCTGCAAAAGTTTTTATGGGAGTAACCGATGAACACGAGTAAAACGATTGAAAAGATTAAATCGCTTTTTGAAAAAGATGCGGCGGAAAAGCTGCCGCATAATATACCGCTTTTGCTTCGCGCGCGTGCCGAAGCTTATCCCGACTATACGCTGCAGATCGTAAAAAACGAAGTCGGCGAATACGAGCACTACAGTTACAAGCGCGTTTACAACCGCGTCGTCGAAACGGCGTGTGCGCTGCAAAAGATCGGCGTAACGCGCGGAGCTTTTATCGGCCTCATGTGCGATAATCGGCGCGAATGGTTTATCCTCGATCACGCGATTTTGTCTCTCGGCGCAACCGATATTCCCCGCGGGCTCGATTCGACGGGAACCGAAATGGCCTTTATATTGAATTTCGTCAAATGCGAAATCTGTATTTTTGAAAATCAAAAGCAGCTGCAAAAGCTCTTCGACTGCGGAGTTGACGTGCCGACGCTGAAGACGGTTATCCTCATCGATTCGCCTACGGACGATGAGATAAAAAAACAGGCAAAAGCGCGCGAAATCAAAATTTGGAAATACATCGATCTTGAGGACAAAGGACGCCACGCTTCCGAAAAAGAGCGAAAAGCGGTTGAAGCTGAAATGGATAAAACGGGCGCCGACGAAACGGCGACGATCATCTTTACGTCGGGAACGACAGGGACTCCCAAAGGCGTTATGCTTACGCACGACAATTATATCGCACAGTGCGAAGTGGTAAAGCTTGCCCTTCCGACGACGAAGGACGAAGACATTTGGCTGTCGGTGCTTCCCGTATGGCACAGTTTCGAGCGCGCGTTTCAATATTTTATCGTCGCGCTCAAAAGCAGTATAGCGTATTCGAAACCGTCGGCCGCTATCATGCTTTCCGATATGGCGAAAGTTCATCCGACGTGGATGTGCGGTGTCCCCCGCCTGTGGGAATCGCTTGCAAACGGTATTTTCCGCCAGATGAAAAAAGAAAACAGCGTTACGCAGTTTTCGTTCAACCTTGCGATCAAAATCGGAAAAGCGTTTTCGTGGGCGAGCGACCGCGTGAGGGGCCGCGTGTGCCGCTACAGAAACAGCACGCGCATCTTCGACGTTTTATACGGCATCGTTCCGTTTATCCTGCTCGCCCCGTGGTATGGGATTTGCAAAGTCGTCGTCTTTAAAAAGATCCGCGCAGTGCTCGGCGGTCACATGGTCGCGGCGATTTCCGGAGGAGGGGCGCTGCAAAGCGATATCGATTCGTTCTATCACGCGATCGGTTTCAATCTCCTCGAAGGCTACGGCATTACCGAAGCGGCTCCCGTCCTTTCGGTGCGCAATCCTTTAAAGCCTCGCTCGGGCTGTGTCGGCGTCGTGTTCCCTGCGGCCGAAGTGCGCGTCGTTTCGATCAACGAAGACGGCTCGCTCGGTACCGAAGCGCTTCCGCCCGGCAAAAAAGGCATCGTCGAAGCGAGAGGCCGCCAAATCATGAAAGGCTACTACGAGCGTCCCGATTTGACGGCGCAGGTTATCGATAAAGACGGCTGGCTCAACACGGGCGACATCGGCATGATGACGCAGGACAACGAAATCAAAATTACCGGCCGCGCGAAGGATACGATCGTATTGCTCGGCGGAGAAAATATCGAGCCCTCGGTTATCGAAGCTTCTCTTTTGAACAGTCCCTACATCGAACGCGTCATGATCGTGGGGCAGGATAAAAAATACATCGCAGCGCTCATCGTTCCGGCAAAAGACGCGCTCATCGAATGGGCGAACACAACGCTAGTCATGTACAGTTCGTGGGAAAGCCTTCTCGAATCGAACGAAGTGCAGATGTTTTTCCGCGAAGAGATCGAACGCCGCGTAAACGAAAAGACGGGCTTCCGCACCTGCGAGCGCATCAACCGCTTCGTACTGCTTCCGAACAGTTTTGAAACAGGCAAAGAAGTCAACGCAAAAGGCGAAATGATGCGTTATAAGATCACGAAGATATACGCAAAGGAAATCAAATCGCTTTTTGCGTAATAGATTCGATTCTGTAATTTTTATGAGCGGCTTCGCCGCTCGAGGCGGATAGTCCCGTGACAAAACGTATAACGAACAGATTTTCTCCCGCAGCTCTCGCGGCCGAATACAAAGATACTCTCGTAAACGATGTGCTCGAATTTTGGCTTTCGCACGGTATCGATAAAACGTACGGCGGCATCTATACGGGACTCGACCGTAAAGGAAACGTCATCGAAACGGATAAATCGATATGGTTCCAGGGACGCGCGCTGTGGACATTTGCACGTGTCTATGAAATGCTTGCTTTACGCGGAGAAATACGTGAAGAATATATCGATGCGTGCCGCTCGCTTTCGGATTTTATCGAACGTTTCGGTACGGATAAAAGCGACGGGCGTATGTATTTCCGCGTTGCAAAAGACGGAAAGCCCGTCATAAAACGGATCCGCTATTATTTCAGCGAAACCTTTGCCGCGATCGGTTTTGCGGCTTTTGCGCGTGCGGTAAAAAACGCCGACTATGAAGAAAAAGCGTTTTCCTATTTCAATAGAATCGAAGCGATAAAAAAAAGCGGCGTCCTCGTTCCGAAGTTCGATGCGAAAACGCGGAGCGCACGTTCTTTCGGCGAGCCGATGATTTTGCTCAATACGCTTTCCGAGCTCCGTCTCGCAGCGAATGCAAAAAAATCATTTTGTGAAAAAAAAATCGATGCGCTTTTAAAAGAGATTCAAACGTATTTTATCCGTCCCGACTTGCAGGCGGTGCTTGAACAGTGCGCACTCGACGGGAGCGTGCAGAGCGAACACTTCGAAGGCAGATTGCTCAATCCCGGACACGCGATCGAAGGCGCGTGGTTTATCATGAAAGAGGGGATTTTACGCGGCGACGAAAAGCTTAAAACGCTCGGCGTACGAATGTTCGACTGGATGTGGACTCGCGGTTGGGATAAAAAATACGGCGGCATCATCTACTTCCGCGACATCGAGGGAAAGAGCGGAAACGAATATTGGCACGATATGAAATTCTGGTGGCCGCAGTGCGAAGCTTTGATCGCATCGCTGTACGCGTATAAGATCACCGGAGACGCCGAGTATCGAAAGCGCTTTGTCCTCATGCATAATTATTTTCACGAGCGTTTCCCCGACAAAACATACGGCGAATGTTTCGGCTATTTTCACCGCGACGGCACTCTTTCCACCGACGTCAAAGGCAATATGTATAAGGGCCCCTTCCACATCCCGCGTATGTATATGGAGTGTATGGAGCTTCTCGAAACGATGTAAAACCGTTCGGCAGGAACGGGAAGCAGGCAGGGCACACGGCGGTGTACGAGAGCATCGAAGCGTATGGATGGCTCTCTGTGCACTCGGGACGGTGCTGAAACGGTACGTTCAGCCGAATTTCTTTTCCGTTTTCGCTTTAATCGATGTCGCATATTCCGTCGGCGACATACCCGTTTCGTTTTTAAACTGGCGCGAAAGATAATGGATCGACGAATAGCCGAAATGCGATGCGAGTTCCGAAACGTTCATAACCGAATTGCGTATGAGCGTCTTTATCTCATCGATGCGCATACGCATAAAGTATTTCATCGGGCCGCAGCCGAACCTTTTGGAAAAAATGCTTTTGAGTAAATCGTAGCTGACATGTACGACTCCGCAGACTTCGTCGGAACGGAGCATCCGAAACATATTTTTCATAAAATAATCGAGCGTCGCTTTGACGATTTCGTCTTCGTACGATAAGCGCGCGTAAGAGCTCACGCGTGTCTTTTTGGCAGGTGCGTATTCGGTATGCGTCCGATAGAGCGACAGTAACAGCAGTTCGAGGTTACTTACGACGAGCTGTGCTTCCCACGGAAGAGCGTCCGTCCGCGCTTCCATCTTCGGCACATAGGGATCGTCGAGCGGCGTGTTAAACAAATTCCTCGCGTGCGCGATGATTTCGGCGAGCAGCGATTGTTCGCTTTGCGTATATGAAAGCGTTTTGTCTCTGAAAAAATCGATCGCGGAAGACGCGCAGATAAACGAAATGACGATGACGTTCGGGGAAACGATACCGTTCGCTTTCAGCGCATGGAATTCGTTCGGCTTGTGAAATCTGATCTGCCCGCGGCGAAGAAGCGACCATGCTTTTCCGTCGTATATTTCGATTTCGCCCTTGTCGACGCAGACGAGTTCCCAAAAATCGTGACGCTCTCCCGCAAACGAAAACGTACTTCGGTATTCGAAATAATGAACCGTTACGATCGCATCGATCGAAATCAATTTTTGCGGATAAAACGGCGTATAGTATGCGGTGTTGTCGGTATTCATGACTCGATTATACATCGATTTTCCGAAAATAACAAATTTTACACCGTATTGTGCAAATACAACGGGAAATTCACATGATACACTTTTATCGATACGGTATCTTCGAATATCGACGTTTTCTGTCGTGTTGTGTGGAAGTCGTTGATTCCGGCACGAATTTTAAGGATTTGCAATAGGGGGATGTATGAAAAAATCGATTGCAGCGGTATGTGCGATTTTTGTGTGCGCGGCGCTTTTTATAAGCTGCGGCGGCAAAAAAAACGAAAAGCTTGTGTATTGGAGTATGTGGAACGAAGCGGAGCCGCAGGGGCAAGTCATCGCCGAAGCGGCTCGGGAATTCGAAAAAGAAACGGGCATCAAAATCGACGTCAATTTCAACGGCAGGGAAATCAGAAAAACGCTTCAACCGGCGCTCGACGCGGGAGAAACGATCGACCTTTTCGATGAAGATATCGAACGAGTCGCCAAGTCATGGGGAAAATACCTTTTACCGCTGGATTCGTTTATCGATAAAAGCTATCCGACGACGGGCGGCAAAGCGTATAAGGATGTCGTCAATACGATGCTGCTTTCCGTCGTTCGCGATTTGAGCGACGGTACGGTAAAAAACATTCCGTACCAGCCGTCGGCATTCGTCACTCTGTACAACAAAGACCTCTTTGCAAAAGCCGGTATCGCTTCTCCGCCTGCAACATGGGATGAAATGCTCGACGCGTGCGCAAAGCTGAAAGCGATCGGCGTATACGGTATCACCGTCGACGACGCATATATGGCGGCTCTGTTCGGCTACTGCATGGACAGGCTTGTCGGTAAAGACGCCGCGCTTGCGATGGTAAAAAACAACGATTTTAGCGGACCGCAAGTGCTTGAGTTCGGAAAGATTTGGGAAAACATGGCGAAAAAGGGCTATATCATTCCGAAAGCCGCATCGAATATTTTTCCTGCGGGACAGGTTGAAGATATTGCGACGGGAAAAGCCGCGATGTATCTCAACGGTACATGGCTTCCGAATGAAATCAAAGGGAATGCGCCCGATATGAACTGGGGAGAATTTGCATGGCCTGCAATTGCGCCGACGGGCGACGGTACGGAAGCGAACAATTTCGGAGCGCAAAGTTTCGGCATCAATAAAGATTCGAAGCACGCCGAAGAAGCCTTCCGCTTTATCGTCTATATGACGACGGGAAAATGGGATGAAAGACTTGCCTCCGAAAGCATCGGTATTCCCGTTGCAAACGATTCGGAGTGGCCGATGCAGCTCGCCGATGCAAAAGTTATCGTCGATTCGACGACGAAGCGCTTCCCGTATGCGTGCGGTATGGAAGACAGCCCCGACATAAACGCAAGAATAAAAGAAAATTTTGCAAAGCTCATCGTCGGTACGCATACGGCGCAGTCCTTTGCGGATGCGATGACAAAATAACAAAACGGATATCGATTTTGAAAATGTAATTCGATAAAAGTATGGGGCTGTCGAAAAAGCAATCGCCTTTTGAGGCAGCCCGTCGAGTTTAAGATTAGTCGCTATCCTCAACGACTTATCTTAAACATCGCAGAAATCAGGGGAAGGCGTCGAGCGATCACGAAGGGGATATCCGGCGTCGACCTCAAAGTATTTTTTGCCAGGATAATTTTGCGATGCTCAAAAAAAATAAAACGATGATCGCCGTGTTTTTAACTCCGGCGCTTATATGCTACGTGCTTTTCTTTTTATATCCGACAATCAGAACCTTCGTCATGAGTTTTTTCCGTATCGAAAGTATTTCGGATTCCGTTTCGACATGGAAATTTTTCGGTTTCGGTAATTATAAAAAGCTGTTTTCGACTCCTATTTTTTTGCAGTCGATGTACAATATCGCGCGCATTTGGTGTATCGGCGGGCTCGGTACGATGTTCATGAGTTTGCTCTTCGCTTTTATCCTGTCGAGCGGCATACGCGCAAAATCGTTTTTCAGAAGCGCCATATATCTTCCGAATGTCGTGAGCGCCGTCGCGATGGGAACGATGTGGATCAATTACATCTACAATCCGGATTACGGTTTGCTGTACACGGTGCTGCATAAAATCGGTATTTTGGAAGGAGCGGAAAAGATATTGTGGACGGGGCCGGGAAACCTGTTTTGGAGCATGCTCGTCGCATACTGTTTCGGTATGGTCGGCTATCATATGCTCATCTTTATGAGCGGTATCGAACAGATCCCGCGCGATTATTACGAAGCGGCGCTGCTCGACGGATGCAACGGCTGGCAGCGTTTTATCCACATAACCGTTCCGTTTTTGCGCGGCGTCGCGCGCACGAACCTCGTCATGTGGACGGTGTATACCGTCGGTTTTTTCGTGTGGGGGCAGCTGTTCAGTCCGGTAAATCTTTCGAACGATACCGTCGCTCCGATGAATTATATGTACGAACTCGTGTTCGGCTCTTCATCTGCGGCGAATACGGCGCGTGATACCGGTGCGGGTGCGGCTATCGGCATTATCATGATGCTTATCGTTATCGTCGTATTTTTGTTGACAAGCCGCATCGTTAAAAACGACGACACGGAAGTATAGGGGAGGCGATACGATGCCGGAATTTAATAAAAAGCATATGGTTAAGTCTAATGTCGGAAAACGGTATTCCGTTGCTGCAGGATATATGCTGGTAGGGCTTTGGGTTTTGTTTACGTTTATCCTCATCGGCTGGGTAGTGTTCGCCTCTTTTTCGACGTCGCAGGAGATTTTCTCCGATCACATGTTCAAATTCGTAAGCGGTTTTCATTTCGATAATTACGTAAAAGCGTGGAGCACGCAAAGGGTTTCGGTGTTTTTTATGAACTCGCTTTTGTACACGCTCGCATCCTGCACGGCGATCGTCGTGATTTCCGCACCCGCAGCCTATGTGCTTTCCCGTTTTAAATTCAAAGGAAACGCGCTGCTGCAGAATATGTTCGCTGCGGGGCTCGGTATACCGCTCATCATGGTTATCATGCCGCTGTTCGGCCTCGTGTCGCAGCTGCATTTGACAAACAACCGGATCCTTATCATTTTTTTGTATACGGCGATGAACATTCCGTTCGGTGTGTTTTATCTTTCCGCCTTTTTCAGAAATTTAAGTCCCTCGTACGAAGAGGCTGCGGCTATAGACGGCTGCAATCCGATAGCGGCGTTTTGGATCATCATCTTTCCGCTTGCACAGCCGGGCATCGTTACGGTGAGCATCTTTAATTTTATCACCGTGTGGAACGAATATTTTATGTCGCTCATATTCGCAAACAGAACCGCCGTGCGTCCCGTCGCCGTCGGGCTCTACAATATGATTCAGTCGATGCGCTATACGGGCGATTGGGGCGGTATGTTTGCAAGCGTCGTCATCGTATTTTTGCCGACGTTTATTTTGTACCTGTTCCTCTCCGAACGGGTGATCGCCGGAGTTACGAGCGGTGCGATCAAGGGCTGACCGGTAAGGGATTTATCGTTATGATATACGTTTCGACCGAAAAAATATCCGCCGCGCTTTTACAGGGAGAAAACCCGTTGCCGCATTTCCGTTCGCGCGAACACGATATGCACGTCGAGTTTCTGAAAGGCACGCCGCCCTTTTGCTCGAGCGGAGCGGGCTTTTCGTGCGGGTATCGGGTTTTGCCGTATACGGTGCAGGACAGATACGACCGTAACAGAAAGGAATGCGATATCCGCACGATCGTCATGGAAAACGATTTTATAAAAGCGGAATTTCTTCCCGATTGGGGAGGGCGGCTTTGGTCGCTCGTCGATAAAACGGAGGGGCGCGAGCTTTTGTATAAAAACGAAGTGCTCCAGCCGGCAAATCTCGCCATACGCAATGCGTGGTTTTCAGGCGGCATCGAATGGAATGTGGGGCAGTACGGGCACGCGTTTACAACCTGTTCGACTGTCGGCTTTGCGTCGGTGCGCGCATCGGACGGTGAAGAATTTTTGCGCATGTATTCGTATGAGCGGTGTAAAGATTTTTTTTGGCAAATCGATTTTCATCTTCCCCCATCCTCGCGCTTTCTGTACGCGCATCCGGTTATCTTCAACATAAACGACGAGCCGCTTTCCGTTTATTATTGGACGAATATCGCAGTGCCGCAGACGGAATCGTCCCGCGTATTCGCTTCTTCCCGTCATGCCCTGTATAAGACGCCGGATGATCAAAACGGCAGACCGACTTTCGGTTACGGCCGCATGCCGTTTTTTCCCATAGCTCCCGACATCGACCTGTCCTATCCTGCGCGCATTCCTTTTTCGAGCGAATACTTTTTTAACTGTACCGACGAATCCCATCCGTGGGAAGCAGCCCTCGAAAAAGACGGTGCGGGTTTATTCGATGTTTCGACCGGAGAGCTTTCATACCGGAAAATGTTTTGCTGGGGAAACTGCCGCGGCGGCAGGCATTGGGGGAGCTTTCTCGCAGGGGAAGCCGAAACGTCGCTTGGCGCACGCGAAGGAGAAGAGGAAACTGCCGACTGCCGCTACTTTGAAATACAGGCGGGGCTTTCGCAGACGCAGCTCCACGGCGTCAGTATGCCCCCGCACGACAGATGGGAGTGGACGCAGGCTTTCGGACTTCTTTGCGTATCGGCAAGCGATGCCGCATCGAACGATTGGAACCTCGCCGCGAGCGCCGTCGAGCGCAGCGTACGCGATTCGATCGACACGTCAAAGCTCGATTTGCTCGACGCATCCTATGCGGCTGAAGCCGATCTTCCGATTTCAAAAACGCTTTCCGATGCGGGGGAGTGGGGCGCGCTCGAAAAAGAGCGGCGGATGATGCAGGGCGAAAGCGATATACCGCCGTCTGCGGCCTTTTGTTTTTCGGACGCGCAAAACCAGTGGCGGCTTTTGCTTACGAAAGGAAGCTTTCCGTATCGCGCCCCCGAAGACGGTCCGGGTCAATTTATGACAGGGAGAAAATGGCAGGAACTGCTCGAAGCATACATAGCCGCTTCGAAAGAGATGCCCCCGTGGAATGCATTCTATCACTTGGGCGTTATGAAAATGGAAAACGGCGATGAAAAAGGTGCTGCATCGTGTTGGCTCGATGCCGAAAAAGCGTACAGCACCGCGTGGACGCAGAGAAATCTCGCGCAGCTTGCGCTTTTCAAAAACGATATTGCCGGAGCGCTTTCGCATTATGAGCGCGCGGTGCAGGCTGCAGGATTTTACGCGGACGTCTCCGTCGCCGAAGAATATGCAGCCCTCCTCGTGCAAACGGAACGCTATGAAAAAGCGATCGAACTCTACAGCTCGCTTCCCGATGCGTGGAAAAACAGCGACTCTCTTGTCATCGCGTACGGCAGGGCATGCGCATCGCTCGGAAAAAAAGATGAAGCGTACAAAACGCTTTCCCGCAACTTTGCGAATATCCGCGAAAGCGAATCCCCTCTCGCCGATATTTGGAGCAGAATGTACGCTTCGCCGCCTCCCTTTTGCCTCGATTTCAGCATGAAGTCTTCCGGCGGATCGAGCGGTCGAAAGGAGGTACGATAAAAAGCGCCGTCTGAAATATCGCCGTCGCTAAAGTCTGAAGACGAAAAACGCTGAAGCGTTTTTCTTTTACGGGAGACACTCGCGATTTCTGCGCATTGCTTGAAATCGCAGCGTTCTTATCTCGAGTTTGCATGGATGTTTGCAGAAGAAGTGTATGTGTATCGTTTTGATAAAAACAGAATAGATATGATATACCGTATTTCGCAAACTCGACTATTCAACCTGTGCGCTTATGCGCACGGCTAAAAACTTTTTCGGATGTCGAAACATCCTGCAAAAGTTTTTATGGGAGTCCTTATGACCGGCGAAAAAGCGAGTACGGAAATACACGATATCCTCTCATCCTATGCATTTCCCGGAATCTGCCGCTCGTGCGTCCGCTTCGGAAGCGGCCACATCAACGACACTTTTTTTGCAACCTATGACGACGGCGGAAAAAAAAATCGTTATATCGTGCAGCGTATCAATACCGACGTATTCAAAGACGTCGACGCGCTCATGGACAATATCTGGCGCGTTACTTCGTTTCTTGCAGAAAAAATTATTAAAAACGGAGGAGACGCGTCGCGTGAAGCGATGACCTTTATTAAAAATAAAGAGGGCGCTCTCTATACCCGAAGCAAAAAAGGCGCGTGCTGGAGGGCGTATCGTTTTATCGAAGACGCGCTGAGTATAGACGCCGCGCAAAGCGAAGCCGATTTTTACAACGCCTCTTATGCGTTCGGCACATTTCAATATCTTCTCTCCGATTTTCCGGCATCTTCTCTGCATGAAACGATTCCCGCTTTTCACGACACGCCGAAGCGCTACCGCGATTTTATCGATACGGTAAAGCGCGACGCGTGCGGCAGAGCGGCATCCGTTCGGGACGAAATCGATTTTTATATTTCGTACGAACGCGATATGCGCGTATACGCCGATGCATACAGCGAGGGCGTCCTTCCCCTCCGCGTGACGCACAACGATGCGAAGCTCAATAACGTGCTCCTCGACAAGGAGACGCGCAAAGGTTTATGCGTTATCGATTTGGATACGGTGATGCCGGGGTTTGCGGGTTTCGATTTCGGAGATGCGATACGCTTCGGCGCGAGCACGGGTGCCGAAGACGAACGTGATCTGTCGAAGGTGTGCCTTGACGAAGGCCTCTTTCGCGCCGGTGCGGAGGGATATATCGCAGGCTCGCGCGGTACGCTCACCGAAGACGAGCTTCGCCTGCTTCCTGTAGGAGCAAAGATTATGACGCTCGAATGCGGCATGCGCTTTCTTGCCGACTATATCGAGGGCGACCGCTATTTTAAGACAGACCGTGAATCTCACAACCTCGACCGCGCCCGCACACAGATAAAACTCGTCCGCGAATTCGAAACGCGGAAGGATTCGCTCGAAGCGATCGTACGCTCCCTTTCTTCCGCTCGCTGATTATCGATCCGTGCTGAACGCGAACTTGACATCGCTTTTTATGCGGTATTATGATAGTATCGATTTTCGATGGAGGCATTATGAAAAAAATTGTAAAAGTGTTCGGTGCGCTCTGCATCGCCTTCGCTGCCGCTCAAGCTTTTGCAGCTGGTCCGACGAGTGCCAAAGGCGCTCCCGTGACGATGAAGATTACGACATGGACGAGTAACAAAGATCAAATCGCGCTGCTCAATTCGTTCGTCGAAGAGTTCGCACAAAAAAAAGGTATCGCCATTAAAGCCGATTTCGAAACGATTCCGTTCGGCGAATATACGGCGAAGCTTTCACTTGAATTGCAGGGAAATGCGGCGCCTGACGTGTTTTGGATTCTCGAAACGTCGGCTCCCGCTTTTATCCGCGCGAAAACGCTTGCAAATCTTTCGAACGCGCTCGCGTCGTATAATCGCGACGACCTTTCCGAATCGGCGCTCGAATTGTGGAAAAGCGGCAAAGCCGTTTACGCCGTTCCCTTTTCCACTTCTCCGTTTTTTATTCTTTATAATGCCGACTTGTTAAAAAAAGCGGGTGTAAAAACTCCCGAACAAATGATTAAAGACGGCACATGGACGTGGGAAAACTTCCGTACGATGTGCAAACAGATCAAAGACAAAACGGGTGTGTGGGCATACCAAACGGTGGACGGCGGCGGTTACGGCGACCGCATACTGCACAATCTCTGTCCGATAATCCGCTCATACGGCGGAGACGCGTGGCAGGGAAACAAAGTGCTTATCAATACTCCCGAAAGCGTCAAAGCGATTTCGCTCTTTCACAATATGGTATTTAAAGACCGCTCGGTCGTTCCGCCCGGAGATCAAAGCGATTTTTATGCCGGAAACGCCGCTATGACCGTGGGACAGGTTTCCCGCGTGTCGAAGCTCGTATCCGCGCCTTTTGCGTGGGGTATGGCACCGATGCCTGCAGGTCCCAAGGGCAATATCCCTGTCATAGGACAGGCTGCGATTGCCGCAAATGCGCGCGGCAAAAAGGCCGCCCTCGCGTCGGAACTTGTCGCCTATATGACAAGCGAAAGTTGTGCGGCGCGTATGGCCGGCATTTGGCCGCCGGCACGCAAATCGGTGCTCGCCTCCGCTGCGTTTTTGAGCAGCAATCCGAACGTCAAACCCGAACAGATGAAAGCTTCCGTCGCCGATTCCATTGCGACAGGCCGCGTTCTTCCGTCTCATGCGCTGTACACGCAGATCCAAGTCGAATCCCGCATGGTATGGGATAAACTGTGGAAAGCCGACGCCGACGTCAAAGCCGTTGTCGACGAAGTCGCAAAAGTCTATTCAAAATACATCAAATAAGGCGCTTGCAGGGTTTTCTCATAATCGAACGCGGTGAAAACTTCTCCGCGTTCGCTCTTAGGGGCAAAAACAGTCCTGCCGGCAAGAGATCTCATACACAATATGAAACATATAAAATCATATAAAGCGGGAGCTTTGACGAGAGCCGAAAGTATTTCGGGTTTCGCTTTTATCGCTCCGCAGATGATCGGCTACACTCTTTTCGTTTTATTTCCCCTCATCATGATATTCGTCTATTCGTTCGAAGAGAAAAATCTCCTCTTCGGTTCGGCGGGGTTTGCGGGAGGGACAAATTACGCGGCGCTTGCCGAAGATCCGCTGTTTATGAAAACGCTCGGCAATACTTTCGTGTTTTCACTCGGCGTCGTACCGCTGAACCTCATCCTCGCGCTCGCTCTTGCGCTCTATCTCGGACGGGAGAAAAATGCGCACTGGTATGTGAATACGATCGTCTTTTTGCCGGTTGTAACGAGCGGCGTCGCATGGTCGATCGTGTGCAAATATCTTTTGCAGGGAGGCGACAGCGGGCCGGTAAATCGGTTTCTTTCGCTCTTCGGCATTGCAGGACCGAACTGGCTCTACGAAAAGGGCTGGGCTATGGCGGGCGTTATCGTAAGTCGCGTACTCAAAAACCTCGGTATGAACGTGCTCATTTTAACGGGCGCGGTGCTCAATATGCCCGAAGACGTTATCGAAGCCGCGCGTATCGACGGGGCGGAGCGTTTTACGCTTTTTCGGAAAATCAAGCTGCCGCTTCTCATGCCGTCCGTATTGATGATTGCGATCGTCACGGTAATCGGTTCCATGCGCGTATTCGATACGATAAAATTGATGACCGACGGAGGTCCCGAAGGTTCGACGATGGTGCTTGTCTATTATATCTATCATCAGGCGTTTAAAATGTTCGATATCGGATACGCGAGTACGCTTTCGGTACTGCTCTTCGTAATCGTGCTTGCGCTCACCGTAGTACAGTGGAACGTCCGAAAAAAGGTGTCATACTATGAAAATTAATAATATGATCCGCGCGTACGTTCCGTACATTATCATTGCGCTCGCGCTCAGCGTGCTGTTCGTCTATCCCTTTTGGTGGATGCTTGTCAATTCTTTAAACGAACCCGCTCTCATTTTCGGTAAGCCCTCTCTCCTTCCGAAATCGTGGAGCTGGCATAATTACCGCGCCGTATTCGAAGTGCAGCCTTTTGCGCGCCATTACGCGAATACGCTTTTGGTTGCCGCCGTCGCCACTTCGGGCAACGTTGTCATCGCTTCGCTCAGCGGCTATGCGTTTGCGCGCATACGCTTTCCGTATAAAAACGCACTCTTTGTAGTTCTGCTTACCGCGATGATGATGCCGATCGAAGTGACGATAATCCCGATGTACTTTCAGATGATACGTCTCCACGCACTTGACTCCCTCGTTCCGCTCATGCTCATTCCGATTTTTTGCGCGCAGGGAGCCTTTTCGGCCTTTATGTTTCGGCAATATTATATCACGGTGCCCAAAGAGCTCGAAGAAGCCGCCCGTATGGACGGACTTTCCCTTTTCGGCACATTTATTAAAATCATGTTTCCGATTTCGCTTCCCGTCGCATCGTCCGCGGCTATTCTCGCGTTTTTATCGGTATGGAATATGTACCTCGAGCCGCTCGTATTCATAAACAGTTTGGAAAAGTTTACGCTGCCTCTGTCGCTTGCGAACTTCAACGATTCCTACGGTTTGCCGCAGTGGCACTTGCAGCTTGCAGCGACGACGCTTTCCGTGCTTCCGATCATCGCAGTCTATCTTTTATTTCAGAGGAAGATTACGAACGCTATGGTCAATTCGGGCATAAAATAAATTCGCGGAGCGGATATATGAACGATATATATGATTTCGATTGCATCGTAGCGGGAGGAGGCATTGCGGGTTCTCTCGCCGCCGCAAGCGCGGGCCGTATGGGGCTTTCCGTGCTGCTCGCAGAAGAGCAGGGGGCACTCGGCGGTTCCATGACGAGTTCCGGAACCGGTCCCATGATGACCTTTCACGCGGGAAGCACGCAAGTGATCCGCGGAATCACCGACGAGCTCGTGCGGCGTCTCGTAAAAAAAGGCTTGTCGCCCGGACATACGGTCGATTCTACCGGTTATACGTATACGGTTACTCCTTTCGACGCCGAAGGCTTTAAGCGGGAGCTCGAGCTTATGTGCCTTGAAGCGGGAGTTACGATTTTATATCACTCATCGATTGAAAGCGTGTCCCTTTGCGCGGGAAGGGCGGAATCCGTTTCATTATTAAGCTGCGGAAAAAAACTTTCTGCGCGCGCTCCGTATTTTATCGATGCGACGGGGGACGGAGACCTCATTTTTCAGGCGGGCGTACCTTATGCAGAGGGAAGGGATTCCGACGGCAAAGATCAGCCCATGACGATGAATTTCCGCCTTTCGAATGTCGATATCGACTCGATCCGCGCTCTTATGGACAAGGACGCATCGCTTTTTCCTTTTTTGAAATCGAAAATCGGCATACAAAAAAAAGCGAGCCGCCTTTCGTGTTCGGGCTTTGAAGATATTATGAAAGACGGTATCAAAAAAGGGGAAATCACCTTTGACCGCGATATAGCGCTTTTTTTCGAAACGAATACGAGGGACGAAGTGATCGTCAATATGACGCGCATAAACGGCGAAAGCCCCGTCGATCCCTTCGGCATCAGCCGCGCGGAAACCGAGGGAAGACGGCAAGTGTGGGAGCTGTACGCCTTTATGAAAAAGCACATACCGGGTTTCGCCCGCGCTCACCTTATCGCATCGGGTCCTTCAGTCGGCGTACGAAGTTCCCGCCGCATGAAAGGCATTTATACGATTACGGCGGACGATATTCTTTCCGCCCGCCGCTTCGATGATGCGGTTGTCGCATTCGGCTATCCGATCGATATCCATTCGAGCGACGGAGCGGCGACCGATTCGCGCTTTTTGAAAGACGGAGAATACTATACGATTCCTTACCGTACGCTCGTCAACGCTTCCGTGCCGAATGTTATGGCCGCGGGAAGAGACATAAGCGCATCCTTTGAAGCGCAGGCGTCGACGCGCCTTTCTCCGTGCTGCGGTGCGCTCGGAGAAGCCGCAGGTGTTGCCGCTGCAATCGCAAAACGGCACGGCTGTCTTCCGATCGATGTTCCGACGGGAGAACTCCGAGCGGCACTCGAAGAACGGGGCGCATTTTTAGGATAGAGCCGGTATTAATAAATGCCGCACTGGCAAAGATTCATACAATCTGTTATCATAGCGTCTATGAATGATGCTAAAAGCGCTTGCCGCGTCGTGGTCGCTGCGGCGTTGAATCGATTTATCGCCGAAAAAAATCCGGATGCTTCCGCTGTCGCTTCGGAAACTTTGACGCTGCAAACTCCTCCCGATCCCGCTCTGGGCGATATCGGCGTTCCGATGTTCGCCTATGCAAAACTTCTCCGTCTCGCTCCTCCCGCGATCGCTCAAAGCGTCGTGCATATTATCAATTCCGAAACGTCGTTCGAAGGGATCTCCGTATCTTCCGTCGGCGAATTCCTTGCTGTGGGCCCTTACGTAAACGTTAAGCTCGATAAATCATCGGCTTCTTTTGCGATCCTTTCGCGCATCGTCCGAGAGGGTATCGAGTACGGTTCGAAAAGCGACGACGGGAAAAAAACTTTTGCCGGAAAGCGCGTTATGGTCGAATATTCCGGTCCGAATACGAATAAACCGCTCCATCTCGGTCACATGAGAAACGACGCGCTCGGTGAAAGCGTGAGCCGCATTTTGAAAAAAGCGGGCGCGGAAGTGTATAAGGTGAACATCATCAATAATCGCGGCATACATATCTGCAAATCGATGCTCGCGTATAAACTCTTTCACGAAGCCAAAGGCGACACGCCCGAGTCGCTCGGTATAAAAGGCGATCACTTTGTCGGCCGGTGCTATGTCGAATTCGACGCGTATGCAAAAGAACATCCCGAAGCCGTCGCCGATGCGGAAGCGATGCTGAGAGCGTGGGAAGCGGGAGACGAAAAAGTTCTCGCGCTTTGGAAAAAGATGAACGACTGGACGATTTCGGGTATCGAAAAAACCTATGCGCGTACCGGCGTATCCTTCGATAAACTCTATTTCGAAAGTGAAACGTACCTCAAAGGTAAAGACGAAATCAAAGCGGGGCTTGAAAAAGGCATATTTTTCAAAGCGGACGACGGATCCGTGCGCATCGACGTGAGCGAAGTCGTCGGAGGCAAAGACGACCGTGAACACGAAAAAGTGCTGCTCAGAAAAGACGGCACATCCGTCTACATGACGCAGGATATCGGCATGGCGATCAGCCGGCACGACGACTGGCCGTTCAACCGTCTCGTTTACGTCGTCGCAAGCGAGCAGATCTATCATTTTAAAGTGCTCTTTTACATATTGAAAAAACTCGGTTTCGATTGGGCGAACGATCTCTATCATTTAAGTTACGGTCTTGTCAATTTGCCGAGCGGCAGAATGAAAAGCAGAGAAGGAACGATAGTCGACGCCGACGATTTAATCGACGAACTCCATGCCGCATCTCTCAAAGAAATTGAAGCGAAGGGCAGGGAAGAAGACGTCGGAGATGCGGACGATGTAGCGGAAAAGATTGCGCTTGCAGCCCTCCATTATTATTTATTGAATGTCGCACCGGTCAAAGACATGCTCTTTAATCCCGAAGAGTCGCTGTCCTTTACCGGAAATACCGGCCCCTATCTGCAGTACATGGGTGCGCGCATCGCGTCGATTTTGCGGAAAGCGGAAGAAAGCGGCATCGCTCCCGATACAAGCGAAAAAGCCGTTTCGCTTCTCTCGTCTGAAAGCGAATGGGATTTAATAAAAAAACTCGGCGATTTTCCGTCCGTCGTCGCAAAAGCTGCGGAAGCGCTCGATCCGAGCATGGTCGCGCAGTATTTGTACGACGTAAGCAAAGCGTTCGGCAAATTCTATCAGCAATGCCCGATCCTCGCCGCGGAAAAAACGGAGCTCGTAAAAGGGCGCCTCTTCCTTGCCGAATGCACGCTCACCGTTTTAAAAAACGCGATGTATCTCGTGCTCGTGCCGTATTTGGAAAAGATGTAGAGGAGCGGGGCAGCGGAAGAGACATCGCCAACAGGGCGAACGTAGCAAAAATGTACACCATAAAAAAATCATATGAGTAAATAAAAAAGGCGGAACGCGAGGCAGCGGTACTGCCGCCGAGCCGCTCAGACCGAGGTTAAACGGGACGCTAAAATAGCGCGTTCCGTTTAACAGCAAGTTTGCTTCGCAAACTTGTGTATATACTAGTACGCTTTCGCGCACTAGCACGGCATTTTCGAAAATTGACATTTTCTGCAATGCCGTACTACAAGGAATGGCAAGCAAACTTTTTTAAAAAAGTTTGCGCAGTCCGATTCCGATCACGGTCTGCCGCGGCGGACGGCAGGGTTGCTGCCGGGAGTGCAGCCGACTTTTTACGTTACATACTATTTTTTAGAGAATATAGTTTTTGGTGCGGTTGCCCCGTGCATATATCGGCGCTTCAGCCTAATAGCGCTTTATGAGTGACTGCGTGCCGTCTTCGCCCAATCCTTCTTTTTCGAGCGCTTCGTAATTTTCGAGCACGTGTTCGAGCACTCCGAGATGCAGTCCCGCTTTTTTCGCTTCGTCGTCGGCAAGCTTCATGTCTTTAATAAAATGCTTGAGCTTAAAGCCCGGAGCGTAGTCGCCCGCGATAAGCTTCGGGCCGAACGCGTCGAGCTGCTTGCTCCCTGCCGCTCCCGTCGCAACCGATTTTAACAATACGTTCAAATCGAGCCCCTTCGCTTTCGCGTACGCAAACGCTTCGCACACGCCCGAAAGTGCGCCCGCGATCAGTATTTGATTCGCCATCTTCGCATGCTGACCGTTTCCCGCTTTGCCCTGATAATTGATATTCGTTCCCATCGCTTTGAAAAGCGGCATACACGCTTCGAAATCTTCTTTGTCTCCGCCTGCAAGAATGGAAAGCGTACCCGCTTTTGCACCCGTGTCGCCTCCGGTAACCGGCGCGTCGATCACGTGAAAGCCCTTCGCTTTTCCTTCGCGGTACAAACGTTCTGCAAGCGTCGGGCTCGTCGTCGTCATATCGATGAGATATGTTCCCTTTTTCGCGCTCGCCATAATTTTTCCGGGAGAAAAATACACGTCTTCGACGTCGGGCGGAAAGCCTACGATCGTGATAACCGCGTCGGAGTCTTTGACGCAGTCCGAAATGCTCTCGCAAAAGACTGCGCCCTCGGAAATGACGTCTTCAACGTTTTGCTTATGCCGTGCGAATATGCGAAGATCGAATCCCGCTTTCATGAGATTGCGAACCATCGACTTTCCCATAATCCCGACACCGATAAAACCGATTTTTTTCATATTGTCGCTCCTCCTGTTTTTTATTGCGCGTTATGTTTTTTATTCTTTCAGATACTCTCCGAAATGTGCATTACAAAACATATCCCAGCTTTTATGCCATTCGGGGGGAGTTTCCGTCCGGCCGGGAACATACATATCCCTGATTTTATCAGGGGAATACCAGAATAATACGTTGTCCAGTTTTTCAAGGTTTTCGGGAAGTTCAAGCACTTCGATCGGAGAGTCGGGAGAGAAGGTAACGTATAATTCCTTTAAAGTTGACGGAAAATTCACATATTGTACATCCTTCGGAATATCCGCACAAAAAGTTTCAAGCCCCTCAGGGAGCAGAATTGCGACGGTTTCATCCGGTATATCAATGTCACCCCGTTCTACTTTTTCAGTTCCCTCAGGAAGAATAAAAACAGTGCGGTCATTTTTTCCGACCTTTGCGATATAATCAAGCACTTTTTGCCTTCGCCTGTTTGCAGAAGCCTTTATTTCTTTTTCCGTACGCTCAATTTTGCGATTTTCGGAATAATAATCTTCAATCCGTTCCGCGATCAGCTCGGTATAGTCCTTTTCATCCCAATCCGATGTATAGTTTTCTTCAATTTGTTCAAAGGAAGATCCGTAATCTTTTCCCAATGCGGTCCAATAACAGTTGCTTTCAAACCAATTTATAGTCTCGTTACTGTCTATATCTTCATATTCGGGATATTCGGAATATGAAGTATACGGCGTTATCGTGCCGCCTCCGGGCATGGCCGATGCCCAGGAAGCGTTTTGTCAAGTACCTTTTTATATTTATGGACGCTTTTTCTATAAAGAATTTTAACTTTTAGACAAGAAAAAAACAGTAAACCTTTTTTTGATTTACTGTTCTTGTTTTAGTTTCGTATAAATTACTATTTTTATAAATTACGCAAGTAAAATCACTCTAACCATGTAAGAACTTCTCTATGATATAGAATAAAGTAAAATACTAAGAAACTTATGATTATAGAAAATAAGTAAACATAGCGATTTTTCACTCTTCCAAAAAATAATACTCCGAAAGCAATAGTTCCTATTCCATCCATTAGTAACTGAAATAGAAAAGTATGTGTCATGTAAAATTTTATTGCTATAGCTACCGTTTCCGAAAATAATGCTCCTACAGGCAACGAATATAAAATAGAGTTATAAAATTTATCTCTATTCCAATAATAAAGTGCAAACGCTGCAATCGCACATGGTATAGACAAAATAGTAAACATTATAAATAAAGAAAAACAAAATCCATCCGAAAACATTGGAATAAACATACCAAGAATAACTTGCAATCCATAAAAGCTCAATGTCATTCCAAACATATATAAGAATGAGCTAATTCCTGCACACTTATTAGATGAACTTTTTACTACTATTACAGTATTTGAAATCATCCAAAATCCTAATAGTGTTTGAACAGAAGACCAACTCCATAAAGTATCTAATGAGCAATAATCTAATAATCGAGTAATACATCCCACCAATATTCCAATTAAATATATTTTTATATATGATTTTCTATCATCTCTTAACTCCTTTTCATTATATTTCATCTCCAAAAAATTTAGAATTACTCATAATATTATAGCATAATTGGGAATGGTTTTATAGCTCTAACTCATTCCTCTTTACCTGTGATAATCGTTTTTCGTGTCCCTCTAATTGCTCTATACAGGTCTTAACTTTTTCTGCCTGTTCAACTTCTTCTCTTATCTCTAATATTTGATTGTAAAGGCTCTTTTTCTCTTTCTTCATAGTGGCAAGTTCTGATTTCCATTTACTGATGGCTAAGGTCTTACTTTCTCCTAAATGTTCTTTGAGATATTTCTTGGCACTTTCAAATAAAATGAGTTCTGCGTTATGCTCGTTATAAAAATCTTCCTGTCTGCTTCTCTTTGTCTTGGTATAGGCTTTATAGGTGTCCTTGTACTTCAAATATTTTTCTGATTGGTCGATGAGTTGTGTTTTTTTATCAATCTTCTTTTCGGTATCTTTTAAGACTCTTGTGGTCTTGTAATTCTTATCTCGTAAATTAGTAATGCTTTCTTTTAATTGATTGATACTTGTAATGTTTTTCTCTTTAAGTAACTGATAACTTTCAATATATTTTTCTAAGTCTGCATTATTCTTATCTGCATTTTTACGGATAAGATTTTCAAAGATTTCAAGCAGATTTTCTTTTGATGGGAGGGTGGACTTTATATTTTCATTTTCTACTTTTTCTTCTTTTCCTATTCCTCTTATCCAATTTAATAAAGCTTTTATTCTTCTTGAGATTTCTCTTAAAATCGCATTTTGATGTTTGATTTCTC
>ERZ772960.357-NODE-357-length-42342-cov-5.708610_pt1 | contig 42342 bp, 27 predicted proteins | sample MGYA00580678_ERZ772960 | MGnify/ENA primary metagenome ERZ772960 (study PRJEB29015, sample SAMEA2737930) | human oral metagenome | biome: human oral; feature: human-associated habitat; material: dental | place: China | collected 2059 ... | reverse complement strand
TCCGCGAGTTTTCTGCAAGAAAACTCGAAGTTAAACGAGACGCGCCATTTCAGCGGCTCGTTTAAACTTTTCCACGTTTAGAATTTTTTACCCATGATCGCGCGGACAGCTGCGATAAAGATGCACGAACCTGCAACGCCGATGATTATCGAAGAAGCGAATCCCCCTCCGCCGATGTTAAGCGCATTCGCAACGGCGGAACCGACAATCGAACCGATGATGCCGATCAGACAGTTCATCCAAAACCCGTGTTTGCTTTTCATAAAAATTCCGGCAAGCCATCCGATAAGCGCGCCGATTACAATCGTAAAAATAATTATCATTGCCATAACAATACCTCGTGCTCAGTATAGCATATAATCGGATTTTCGGCTATTCCACCGCAAGAGTCGATTAAAGAGGCTATGCAATTTGAGCGGACAAAGCGATCAGCACGCATAGACCGGCTGAATACAGCAAAAAAATACAGTAAAAAAATCCTTGACAGGTTTTGACGGCCGGTTTATAATCAAACAAGTTCGAACATAATCGAACAACAAGAAACAAGGTCATAGAGGAGCAATTATGGCAAATACGATTATTTTATTGTACTTGATCTTATCAATCGCGATTGTATTGACACTTATCTTGAAATTCAAACTCAATGCGGCTATCGCAATGTTTGTCGGCGCTCTGTTTATGGGTATTGTCAGCGGAAACGGGATGACGGCGACCGTTTCGACGATCGGAAAGGGATTTGCCAATACGCTTCAGAGTATTGGCATTTCGATCGGATTCGGTATTATGCTCGGACAATTGATCGCAGATGCAGGTGCCGTACAGACGATTTCGAATGCATTGCTAAAGACATTCGGAAAAGACAGAGGCGACTACGCGCTCGGAACTTCGGGCTTTATCGTATCGGTTCCGGTATTCTTCGATGTGGGTCTCGTCATCATGATTCCGCTCGCAAAGCAGCTGGCAAAAGAAAATACGAAAAAAGCGCTGCCGTACTTCGTATCCGCTTTAATGTGCGGTCTTTCATTCGCTCACACTTTTGTCCCGCCGACACCGGGTCCGATTACCTGCGCCGCAATTATGAATATATCGTTGGGAACAATGATCCTCTTCGGCATATTGGTAGGGCTACCGGCCTTCTTTATCTCCGTATTTCTTTATCAAAAGCTCGTCCTCCGGAGAAAAAATTATTGGAATCCTCAGACGGATGAAATGCACGATCCCGTCAAAGAAGCCGAAGCGCAAAAACGCGCGGATGCTCTTATGCGGAATCCCGAAAAACTTCCGTCGCTCTTCGAATCGCTTTTCCCGATATTGCTTCCGATCGTTCTCATCCTTTTAAATACCGTTTGGCGGGCTGTCGTCGGTGTCGACGCTAAAGGGGTTTCGCGAGTACCGCAATTCATACAATTGATCGGCGGAAGAGAAGTCGCGATGCTGCTCGGATTGTTCGCGGCAATGTTTATCTGCCGCAGAAAGGATCGCATGTCGAGCAATAAAATCGCCGACAGCATTACTTCCGCTATCGGTTCCTGCGGAACGGTTCTGCTCATCACCGGTTTGGGCGGAAGTTTCGGCGCCGTCCTCCAATCGACCGGCGTCGGCACTGTTCTGCAAGGCATGCTCGAATCGGTACACATACCGGTAATTCTGTTCGTATGGATGTTGGCGGCGGTTCTTAAATTCGCACAGGGATCGGGAACGGTTGCAATGATAACGGCGTTGGAAATCGCAGCCGCAATGACGATTACCGTAAACCCCGTTCTCGTCGCGCTTGCCGGCATGTCCGGCTCATTGATGGGTGCGCACGTAAACGATTCCGGTTTTTGGGTGACTGCAAATATTGCAGGTCTGACGACGAAAGGCGGTCTGAAAATATACACGGTGATCTGCGCGATCATGTCGCTCGTGAGCCTTTCTCTGATATTGCTGCTCCGCATATTTATTTAATATGTATACGAACGATCAGATATTTTTAGACGGAAACAACGGCAAAGCCGTATTGTTGATCCACGGCGTTACATCGGGATGTGCACAGATGTATCCGCTGGCAAACGTACTCAACGAATACGGCTACGCGGTGCGGTGCGTAAATATCGCCGGACACGGCACCTACCCGGAAGACTTGCTGCATACGTCGTGGGAAAACATGATCGATAAAGCCGAATACGACTATCGAATGTTGAAAAACGAATATGACGCCGTTGCCGTCGGAGGATTGTCGCTCGGAGGTGCGCTTTCGATAATCCTCGCAAAAGAGCACCCCGACATACGTGCGCTTATGACGATTTCGGCACCGCTGAAGCTTTTGGACGGAGTGTTTACGCAGGAATTTCCTCCGGAGCAAATTTTCTGGCACCGAGATCTCGGCGGAAAGACCGGAATTGCAAAAAAGCATCACATCCATTACGAAGAAATCGCCGTCCGCGTTTTCAAAGAATTGCAGCATATAATACGTTATATTTCAGCGGCAGGTTTTATCGAACGGATCACAACTCCCGCATGTATTGCACAGGCGAAAGACGATACGGTAGCCGATCCGAACAGCTGCAGAGAATTGTATAATCGGATAGGTTCCTGCAAAAAGGAATTATATAATCCCGATACGGGCGGTCATAATCTGTGTTTCGGAGAAGAACGTTTTCCCTTGTTCGAACATATCATCCGTTTTATAAACAGTACAATGTAATTATATGAAAAAAAATGCAGTAAAAACTTTGGAAATAGAACGAGAACGCTATATCTTGGATAAAATCAAAACGGCGGGCTCCGTTCAAGTGGATTCTCTCGCAAAAGAGCTCGACGTAAGCGCGATGACAATTCGCAGAGATTTGACGAGTTTAAAAACGCGCGGCCTCATCAACCGTTGCCACGGAGGGGCGATCATCAAACAGGAAACGCCGTATTACAACAAAAAAGTTTCCAACGCCGCCGAAAAATGCAGAATCGCAAATGCGGCGATAAAGCTCATCAAGGCGAACGATACCGTCTTTTTCGATGCGGGAACGACGACGTATCAAATCGCACAGCTCATCGCCGACAGAGAAGACGTAACGGTCATCACCGATGACTTGCAGATCGCGATGATGCTGTCGCAGAGCAGGACAAACGTATACGTCTGCGGCGGTTATATTCAAAAGACGACCGGATGTGTGATGGGCATGTTTGCCGAACGGATAATCGAAAACTTTCTCATCGACGCGGCGTTTATCGGAACGGCTGCGATCGACGAAGATTTTACCGTGCGCACGCCGACGCTCGAAAAAGTCGCACTGAAGCGAAAGATCGTCGAAAACAGCGACCGCTCGTATCTCGTCGCGGACAGAGGAAAATTCGATAAGCGGGCGACGATCAAAATCAATACGCTCGCCGACTATACCGGCGTCATCACCGATAAAAAATTCACGGAAAAGGAGTTGACCGCGCTGCGCAAAAAACGCATCAGCGTGATCGCCGTATAATGAGTGAGGAATTATGCCGCAGTGTTTAATCATAGCAGACGATTTGACGGGAGCAAACGCGACCGGCGTGCTGTTGCATAAAGCGGGCTACAGCGCATACACCGTTTTACAGCTCGACGGAGCGCAAGGCATACAGGATGAATGCGACTGCCTTCTGTATCCGACAAACAGCAGAAGCCGCACGAGCGAAGAAGCGTACCGGCGCGTGTTCGAAGCGACAAAAAAATTAAAAAGCGCCGATACGAAAGTATATGCAAAACGCATCGACAGTACGCTCAGGGGAAATCTCGGCCGGGAAACGGATGCGATGCTCGACGCGCTCGGCGAAAACTACACCGCCCTCGTAGCTCCGAGTTTTCCGTCGTCCGGACGAATCGTCTGCGGCGGATATATGCTCGTCAATTCGGTGCCGCTCCATAAAACGAGCGCAGCCGTCGATCCGAAAAACCCGATCGATACGTCCCGCGTCGAAGACATATTTCGCAGGCAGTCGAAATATCCCGTCGCGTCCGTCGATTTGGGGGAATTACGTAAAGGCAAAGCATACGTCGCCGAGCGCATAACGGCGCTTGCAAAAGAAGGCATACGTACGATCCTGTTCGACTGCATCACCGACGACGATTTGGAGCTGATCGCCGGTGCGGGAATCGCTGCGGGCATTTCGTTTATAAGCGTCGGCCCGGGACCGTTTACCGCAGCGCTCGTCAAAAGTACCGTCGTCCCCCGGACAAAAAACGAAGACGGATCCGTACTGCTCGTAATCGGAAGCGTAAACGCCGTAGCAAAAACGCAGATCGACGAAGTGCTTCCGTCGCGCGATATCTTCGTATCGCTCGTAAAGATCGAAGAACTTATAAAAAGCGACGAATCGCGGCAAGCGGAAATACGGCGCAACATCGAAGCGATTGCGGCAGCTGCACGAGAGTTCCGCATCTACGCGCTCATCGGAGAAGGTATAGATCCCGACAAGCGAGTCGATTTTACAAAATACGAAAAGCTGACGAATCGTACGTCCGACGAACTGTCGGATATCGTAAACACGTCGTTCGCCGCTATGACTGCAGGAATTTTGCGGCGGCAAAACGATATCAAAGCGCTCTACACGAGCGGAGGCGATATAACCCTCGCCGTCTACGATGCGCTCGGTGTATCGAGCATCAAGCTGCATACGGAAGTGCTGCCGCTTGCCGCCTACGGAGAATTGTGTGGGGGAGAATTCGACGGCTTGAAAGTGATTACAAAGGGCGGCATGGCCGGCGATAAATATGCGCTCAAAGACTGCATCGCGTATTTGACTACGCATATTTAAATGGTGCCGCCTGAGCGCATCGGGCATGATCGGGCGCATCTTCGGAAAGATGCAGCGTTGTGCAGCCGTAGAGAAATTATTAATTTGAAAACAATTTTAAGGGGGAAAATACTATGGCAAGACCTTTTATTGCGATTCCGATCGGAGACCCCGCAGGTATCGGGCCGGAAATCGTTGCGAAAGCCGTCGCGGACAAAGACACGTGCGCTGCGGCAAAATGCGTCGTGATCGGCGACAAAAAAATCATGGAAGGCGCGATACGGATTACCAAAGTGCCGCTTTCGATACGCTGCATCGAAAATCCCGAAGACGGCGACTACCGCGAAAACGTACTCAACCTCATCGACTTCGACAATATCGACATGGCAAGGTTTAAAATCGGTAAAGTCGACGGCATGTGCGGAAAAGCCGCATACGATTATATCGAAAAAAGCATTTCGCTCGCGATGGAACATAAAGTCGCGGCCGTCGCTACGACTCCGATCAACAAAGAAGCGCTCAAAGCGGGAGGCGTACCCTTTATCGGCCACACGGAAATCTTCGGAGCGCTGACGCACACGAGCGATCCGCTTACGATGTTCGAAGTGCGCGGCCTGCGCGTTTTCTTTTTGACGCGGCACGTATCTCTCATCGAAGCGTGCAAGATGGTAAAAAAAGAGCGCATCATCGATTACGTAAAGCGCTGTCTCGACGCGCTCAAAAAACTCGGCGTGACCGAAGGCACGATGGCCGTCGCGGGATTGAATCCGCATTCGGGCGAACACGGACTGTTCGGAACCGAAGAAGTGACGGATGTAACGCCTGCGGTCGAAGCGCTCCAAAAAGAGGGTTATCCCGTCGCAGGCCCCGTCGGAGCGGATTCCGTCTTCCATCTCGCGCTCATCGGCAAATTCAACAGCGTCCTCTCGCTCTACCACGATCAGGGACACATCGCGACGAAGACGCTCGACTTCGAACGCACGATTTCGGTTACCGGCGGTATGCCGATTCTCCGCACGTCCGTCGATCACGGCACTGCGATGGATATCGCCGGTACGGGACAAGCGAGCGCGGTGAGCATGATAGAAGCGATACGGCTTGCGGTAAAATATTCGCCGAATTTTATTAACGGATGATTATGCGGATTGGAGCCGTATAACATAAAAAGCATTTTCATAGGAGGAAAGTATGGGAGACATTTCGGGAGCACAGATGCTCTTAGGACTCGGGATCGGACTTTTAGTGCTGATCCTGCTCATTCTCAAAACGAAAGTTCACGTGTTTATCGCGTTGATTATCGCATCGTGTATCATCGGACTTGCAGGCGGTATGGCGCCGACGGCGATCGCGGGGACGATTACGAAGGGCTTCGGCGGAACGCTCGGCGGAATCGGCATCATCATCGGCTTGGGCGTCATGATGGGACAGATCTTCGAAGCGTCGGGAGCGGCGGAGCGCATGGCAAGGGTTTTTCTTAAACTCTTCGGCAAGGGACGGGAAGAATTTGCAATGGCCGTTACCGGATACGTCGTTTCGATCGCGATCTTTTGCGATTCGGGATTCGTCATCCTCTCGCCGCTCGCACGCGCGCTTTCAAAAGAAACGAAAAAATCGATGGTGTCGCTGAGCGTCGCGCTCGCAGGCGGCTTGGTCATCACGCACTCGCTCGTACCGCCGACGCCCGGTCCGCTCGGTGTCGCAGGAACGTTCGGAATCGATGTCGGCAATTTTTTGCTGCTCGGCCTCGTCGTATCCATTCCGATGACGCTCGCAGTCATGTTTTACGGCAAATGGCTCGGTAAAAAGATTTATCAGATTCCGGGAGACAAAGAAGGCGAATGGCAGCGTCCGCCATATCAAAAACCGCAATACGATACAAACAGCGGTGCGAACGCGAAAAAACTGCCGAACGCATTTGTCTCGTTTATGCCTATAGTCCTGCCAGTCGTACTCATTTTATTAAATACGGTTCTTTCCGCACTGAAGGCGACGGGACCGATCGCAACGTTCTTTTTCGTCGTCGGTACGCCGATTTTCGCGGTGCTGATCGGAACGCTGCTTGCGATTTTTACGCTGACGCGCGGGCAAAGCAGAGAGTCCGTTATCAATACGCTTGAGGCGAGCATCAAAAGCGCGGGTATCATCATACTCGTAACCGGCGGCGGCGGCGCGCTCGGACAGGTTATCAAAGATGCGGGCGTCGGAAATTACATCGCACAGGGAATCGCTGCGACGCACATTCCCGTCATCCTCCTGCCCTTTATCATCGCGACGCTCGTACGCTTCGTGCAAGGTTCGGGTACCGTCGCTATGATCACCGCTGCGGGAATCACCGCTCCGATCGTTGCGGCCTCAGGCGGCAATATGGTACTCGGCGCGCTCGCGGCGACGGTCGGCTCGCTCTTCTTTTCGTACTTCAACGACAGCTTCTATTGGGTCGTAAACCGTTTGAGCGGCATCACCGATACGAAAGAGCAGATCCGCGTGTGGTCGATCACGACGACGATCGCATGGGCGGTCGGCTTTGCCGCCCTGCTCATACTCGATATCTTTATGTGATTTTTCAATGCGCAAACCCGTAATCGCACATACGCACTTACGGGTTTGCATTCTTTCGCTTACACCGTGCCGTTCAAAAATCGTATAGCATAAAACGTATATAAAGACACCGCAACGTTCAACGCTTCTTCGTCGATATCGAACATCGAATCGTGATGAGCGGCGATCGTTTCTTTTTTTGCGGGATTTCCGGTTCCGACATAGGCGTAGACTCCGGGCACTTTAATAATATATTCGGCAAAGTCGTCGCCTCCGAGAGAGGGCTTTCGCTGCGTAATCACTTTATCGCTTCCGAAAATATCGGATGCGAGACGCTGCACTTCGAGAGCCGCTTCGCGGCTGTTGATAAGCGGAGACGTAAAATCTTTCCATTCGATTTTCACCGTCCCGCCGAATGAAGAGGCGATATTCGACGCAAGCGTTTCAAGCTGCCCCTTTACCGCTTTTCTCGTCTCCGGAGTGAGCGCGCGGATCGTCCCTTCGAGTTCCGCTTTTTGCGCGACTATATTGTATGCATCCCCCGCCGTAAGCTTTCCGACGCCGATGAGCACGTTGTCCATCGGAGAAGTACGCCTTGTAACGAGCGCCTGCAGAGCGACGACGATGTGACTTGCAATATAGACGGCATCGACTCCGAGTTCGGGCGTCGATACGTGCGCGGGATAGCCTTGCACGCTTATTTTAAACCAATCGACGCTCGCGTTATTCGGTCCTTCCATTGCGACAACGGAACCGACGGGAACGTTTGAGGCCGCATGGATGCCGAACGTGCGGTCGGCTCCGTCGAGGAAGCCGCCGTCGACGAAGATGCGCGCGCCGTATCCGATCTCTTCACCCGCCTGAAAGGTCAAGCGCACCGTACCGCCGAAGGCATCGGTATGAGAAGCCAAAATACGCGCGGCACCGATGAGAGAAGCCGTATGCGCATCATGTCCGCATGCATGCATTTTTCCCGGAACGGTCGACATGTATTCGCAAGCGTGCGTTTCCTGAATCGGAAGCGCGTCGATGTCTGCTCGGAGCACTATCGTCTTTTTACCCGGCTTCGTCCCCCTGATTTCGGCATACACACCCGTTTCGCCGACTCTCTTATGCGCGATGCCGACGGCATCGAGTTCGTCTTCAATCTTTTTTGCGGTATTGAATTCTTCCCGTGCGATTTCAGGATGCATGTGGAAGTACCGCCGCAAACCGACGACATACCGATGATCGTTTTGTATTTCAGCCGTCAAGTGCTTTTCGACTTCATCCATACGCGTATTCTTTTTACCAGCGGACTGCAGCATCGACTTTTTTTACCGTCGCTGCTGCCGTATTCGCATCGATCGAGCCGTATGTAAATGCAGGAAAATACGATTCTTTGTACTTCGAAAGAATATATTCGGCAACCGTCTGCGATTGATAGGCTTTCACAATCTTCGCATAGAGCGCATTGTCTTTATCTTTCGTGCGGGCGACGATGACGTTGACGTAGGGATTGTCGCCCGAAGAAGACTGCTTTTCGATTATCAATCCGTCGCGCGAGGGAACGAACCCCGCCGGAATCGCATAGGTACCGTTGATCGTGGCACCCGCATAATCGTTCAGCGTCTGCGGCAGCGTATTCGCCGCCTGCGGCACGACTTCGACGTTGTATACGAGCTTCGTAATATCCTTCATTTCGGGCGTATAGCCCGCCGCGGGGTTCACTTCGATAAAACCCGCAGTTTCAAGCAGTTTGATACCGCGGCTCAAATTCGTTCCGTCGCTCGGAATGGCGAGACGAAGCGCGTTTTTCCGAACCGCCTTCGTTCCGTTCGTGCCGGCGGCTTTTTTGATATCGTCGACGCTTTTGTATTTTTTCGAATACAGCGTCAGCGGCGCGATGAGCGTATCGCCGATAGCCGTAATTTTGTAGCCGTTTTTCGACGCATCGTTATTGAGATAGGCTTTGTGTTGAAATGCGTTGAGATGGATATCTCCGGAATTGAGCGCTTCGTTCGGAAGATTGTACGCGCTGAATTCGACGAGCTGGATTTTGATACCCGACTTTTCGCTGTCGAGCACATACTGCACGGCTTTCCACTGATCGTTTGACGATCCACATACGCCGACTTTTACCGTCGCCGCGCCCTTCTTTTGCGCAAAAGCCCCGCCTGCAATCAAAGCGCCAGCAAAAACGGCGCTTACCAATTTCTTAATAATTTTCATACGATTCTCCTATAAAAACTTTTGCAGGAAGTTTCAACTTCCGAAAAAGTTTTTAACCGTGCGCGCGCTTCGCAACGAGCGCGTAAGCGCGAAGTTTCGAGCGGCGCACACGTCAAATAGTCGAGTTTGCAAAATAACGTGTATCGTATCCACCCGATTTTTATCGGAACGGTATGTATACAAGTCTTCTGCAAATATCCACGCAAACTCGAGATCAAAAGCGACGGCGATATTTCAGACGTCGCTTTTGATCATTCTCCTATACCGATTTCGGTTTTCCTAAAATATATTTTCCCTTTCACCCCGTTTCGGAAAAACGGTCAATAGTGTTTTTTAACGAGCTCGCGGTTCGTCGTCTTTTTTGCAAAAAACGAACCCGTAAACTGCAAAAGGCAGATAAACAGCAGCAGTACGACGATACACGCATAGATGATATCCTGATGATTCAAACCCTGCCCGTAGTTGATTGCGAAATCGCCGAGCCCGCCCGCGCCGACGGCGCCCGCCATCGTCGTAAGACCGACGAGAGAAATCGCCGTGATCGTCGTTACGCGAATGAGTTCCGGCACCGATTCGTGAAGATACACGCGGAAGATCAAACCGAACGTACCGCTTCCCATACTGCGCGCCGCTTCCGCCTTTCCGGGATCGACGTTTTCAAGGGCGGTTTCGACTTGACGCGAAAAAAACGGCACCGTTCCGAAAATGAGCGGAATGATCGCACCTTTCACTCCGATGGCCGTTCCGACGAGCGCTCTCGTAAACGGAATCAAAAATACGAGGAGCACGACGAAAGGAATCGATCGGAATAAATTAATAAAAATACTGACGACCGTGTAAAAGGGCTTGTTTTCTTTTATACCGTCTTTTTTGAACACGATAAGCAGTACGCCGAAAATCATACCGAACACGAACGAGATTGCACCCGATATGATAAACATTTGAAATGTCGACGCACAGTTGGCAAGAAATTTATACCAATAGGAATACAGGTTCGGTAACCATCGTTCCATAAATTCCATCATTTGCCTCCGTCGTGAATGATATTTTCAAACACTTTTACGTTTTTACTTCGGAAATACGAAAGAGCGGCGGCGACGTTTTGCGCATCCCCCTTTATTGCGGCGATAATCGCACCGAGAGGTTCGCCCTGAATGATATCGACGTTTGCGAGCACGATATTCAAATTGACGTCGAACTTTCTCGACACTTCCGAAATGAGGGCATCTCCGACCGCATCTTTTTCGAACTGCAATTTAACAAGCGTACCGCCGCCTTGCGTACCGATAAGAGCGCCGCCCGATGCGAGCATATCGATTTTTGAAAGCGAAGATTGAGAAGCGATAAATTTCTTTGTAATCTCCTGAACGGGTGATGCAAAAATGGAATACACATCCCCTTCTTCGACCACGCGACCGTTTTCCATCACCGCAACTTTATGGCATATCGATTTGATAACCGACATTTCGTGCGTAATGAGAACGATCGTAAGATTTAATTTTTTATTGAGCTCTTTCAAAAGCGAAAGAATCGATTCGGTCGCTTCGGGATCGAGCGCACTCGTCGCTTCGTCCGAAAGCAGCACGCTCGGATTGTTTGCAAGAGCGCGCGCAACAGCTACGCGCTGCTTTTGTCCGCCTGAAAGCTGCGACGGATACGCAGCGGCTTTATCGGTGAGGCCGACGAGCTCGAGCAGTTCGAAAACGCGGGAGCAGATTTCCTCTTTTGCAAGCCCCGAATACGCAAGCGGATATGCCACATTTCCGAACACGGTCGAACGGTCGAGCAGATTGAAGTGCTGAAAAATCATGCCTATCTTTTTACGCACTTTTTTCATTTCGTGATTGGAAAGCCGTTTGAACTTTCCGCCTTCGTCCCGCGTGATGTCCGTTCCGTTTACCGAAATCGAACCGCTGTCGGGGACTTCGAGTAAATTGATACATCTGACGAGCGAAGATTTTCCCGCACCGGAATAGCCGATGATGCCGAAGATCTCGCCGTCGCGAATCCGAAGCGACACGTCTTTGATCGCTTCAACGCGTGCATCTTTGAGACGATACGTTTTGTTGACGTTTTGTAAGACAATCATAATAACACTAATAACCTACTAAAATACTAGTATATATAATTTCACAAGCACGGTCAACAGATCGCAGGCGAAAACGGAAAATCGCATACCTTCCGCGCCGCCGGATCGCTTAAAAAACTTGACTTTTGAAAATGGCGATGTACAATATTATTATATTCAAAAACGGAGAAGCTATGAACAGTCTTACGGTGCTGCTCGAAAACACGCAGGCTGAACTGAAATCGGTTTCAGTCGAACACGGTCTTTCCCTTTTGCTCCGCGTCGACGATAAATCTTTTTTATTCGACACGGGCGCAACGGGCATCTTTACCGAAAACGCCCGCCTGATGAACGTCCCGCTCGACGACGTGGAGTGCGTCGTCATAAGTCATTCGCACTACGATCACGCAGGCGGTTTCGCCTCTTTTGCCGAAACATATCGCGTGCGCGAACTCGTTACCGGTCCCGATTTTTTTCTTCCGAAATACAATTTTCTAAACGGTGCGTTTACGTACCTCGGCGCGAGTTTCGATAAAGCGCTGCTCGACAGCTGCGGTATTGCCCACAGAATATGCGACGGCTGTCTGCAGTTGAGCGATTCGCTGTACGCATTTTCGGGATTTGCCCGCACGCATGCATTCGAAACGATTCCCGAACGCTTCGTAAAAGGAGTCGTCGGCAATACCGTTCCCGATTTTTTCGACGACGAAGTCTGTCTCGTATACGACGGAGGCGCATCGCTTACGGTCATCGTCGGCTGCTCACATCCGGGTATACTCAATATGACGGCATCAGTAGCCGCACACTTCGACAAACCCGTATCCGCCGTCTACGGAGGATCGCATTTGGTCGAAGCCGACGACGAACGCATCCGAAAAACGATCGAAGAACTGCAAAAAAAAGGCGTACGGAAGACGGGGTTCTGTCACTGCAGCGGAAACCGCGTCCACGAAATCATCGCAGAGACGAACGCCGTAACCGACTGCCGCCTTGCGACCGGCAGTGTCGTCGTACTGTAATCGCAGAGCATTATCAAAATTATTAAACCGTATCGCATTTAATAATTTTGAAATATTTAATAAGCAGGAGGCTTTAAATGTCAGGTGCGTACATGTTGGCGGTTATTATCGTTGCGGTAATAGCCATGATTCTCGCGATCAGCAAATTGAAAATTCATCCGTTTATCGTGATGACGGTCATTGCGATCGCCGTCGGTTTGCTGTGCGGAATGAACACGGAAGACGTTATCGTCAAAGTAAAAACCGGTTTCGGGAACATTTTAGCGAGTATCGGTATCGTCATCCTCGCAGGTACGATCATCGGCACGATTCTCGAAAAGACGGGCGCGGCGTTGACGATGGCGAACACTATTTTGAAACTCGTCGGCAAAGAGCGGTCGGTTCTCACAATGGGATTGACGGGTTACGTAACGGGTATCCCCGTTTTTTGCGATTCGGGCTTCGTCATCCTCTCGCCGATCAGCCGCGCGCTTGCGGCGCAGTCGAACAAATCGCTTGCGGTTATGGCGACGGCGCTCAGCGCGGGTTTGTATGCGACACACTGTCTCGTCCCTCCGACGCCGGGCCCCATCGCAATGGCGGGCACGCTCAATGCGAACCTCGGTTTGGTCATCGGGATCGGCCTCCTGATCTCGCTGCCGGCAACCTTTATGGGTATCCTGTATGCAAACAAAGTAGCAGGCAAAATCGATATTCCGGCTAACCCCGAATATACGGTAGAAGAACTCGTAGAAAAATACGGCAAGCTTCCGGGTGCGCTGCATTCCTTCGCTCCGATCCTCGTACCGATCATCCTCATCGCGTTGAAGAGCATCGGCGATTTTCCGTCGCACCCCTTCGGTACCGGTGCCGTAAAGATGTGCTTTTCGTTTATCGGAAACCCTGTCATCGCGCTGCTCTTGGGTATCGTCCTTGCGACGACGCTCATTCCGAAATCGGAAAAAAAGAATACGCTTTCGTGGGTTACCGACGGAGTGACCAATTCGGCGGGCATCCTCGCGATCACCGGCGCAGGCGGCGCATTCGGCGAAATATTAAAATCGCTTCCGCTCGCGGATGCGTTGAGCTCCTCTCTTTTACAGATGCATGTCGGCGTTTTCCTGCCCTTTATCATCGCGGCGATTTTAAAATCCGCGATGGGCGCGTCTACGGTCGCGATGATTTTGACTTCTGCAATGGTCGCGCCGCTCATGCCGGCTCTCGGCTTTACGTCGGAAATCGGCAAAGTGCTCGTGATCATGGCGATAGGCGCGGGTTCGATGACGGTGAGCCATGCAAACGATTCGTACTTCTGGGTCGTTTCGCAGTTTTCCGACATGAATACTCAGCAGGCGTATAAGTGTCAAACGGGGGTAACGCTCGTACAGGGCATCACGACGATCATCGTCGTATTTATCGTTTCGTTATTCGTGCATTAATAATTATTATGATGAAGGGGCTGTTGAAAAAGTAACCGTCTTTGAGACTGCCCCCTTCCGTGCAGATCTTATCGCAGCGCATCGATATTCGCTTTGCCCGGCAAAACGAAGGGCAGTACATCTTCCGCAGAATCGATTTCGATGCGCACTAAAAACGGCTTTTGTTCCCGCTTCGGAGAAAACGCTTTTTCGTACCACTTTTCATCTTCGGCCGCATCGACCGCCTCTATGCCGAAACCTCGTGCGATTTCAACAAAATCGACGCGATGAGAAAATTCGCTTGCAGCGTAGGTTCCGCCGAAAAGATATTTTTGCTGCTGATATACCATGCCGAGCGTACCGTTGTCGAAAACGATGACCGTCACCGCAAGGTTTTGCTCGGAAAGCGTTGCAAGCTCCTGAATGTTCATGAGGATGGAACCGTCACCCGAAACACACACGACGCGGCATTCCGGATGCGAAAGAGAAGCACCGATCGCGGCGGGTAAACCGAATCCCATCGTACCGAGCGAGCCCGACGTGAGAAATGTTCTCGGCTTTTCGACGGGATAATATTGAGCCGTCCACATTTGATGCTGGCCGACATCCGTCGTAACGATGAGTTTGTCGCGCCTCATACCCGCTTTTTCGGCGAGGAGCGGAATCGAGGCGATACACTCGCGGGGATTGACGTACGGCGATTTTTTTGCCGCACCGCAGAGGGGCGAAAACGTTTCTTTTTTCAGTCGAATGATCTTTTCAAGCCATACGGCGCGCGCTTCCGCGTTTTGCCAATTCGACGCAAAAAGCTCCTGCTTTCGGGACGCAAGCTGTACGAGGATCGGAAAGACGGATCCGACATCGGCGACGACGGAAATATCGGCAGCAAGGATTTTATCGACTTCAGCCGCATCGACGTCGATGTGCACGACGCGCGCTTTCGGACAAAACTTCGACACGACGCCCGTCGCCCTGTCGTCGAAGCGGACGCCCGCGGCGATGACGAGATCGGCATCGTGCATAGCGACGTTTGCCGCGTAAGAACCGTGCATGCCGACCATGCCGGCAAACATTTCAAAAGAGGAAGGCACGCAGCCTATTCCCATAAGACTCGTCACTACCGGCAGACGATAAGTTTTCAAAAATTTTTGCAGTTCTTTTGCCGCCGCTTCCGAATTACAGCCCCCTCCGCAAAAGAGTACCGGACGCCGAGCTTCGGCAAGCGCATCGGTTATGCGATCCATACTCGAAGCGTATTCGGACGGCGGCGTATGAAAGCGTATATCGTGTATCGTAACGGATGCGATATCGGGCCACGAATCGAATTCACACGAAGAAAGCTGTACGTCGCGCGGAACGTCGACGAGTACCGGACCCGGCCGCCCGTTCACCGCGATCGCAAAGGCTTCGGGAATCGCGACGAGCAGCTCTTTCGGAGATTTTACCATGATACTGTGCTTTGCAATCGGAAAGGAAAGGCCGAAAGTATCCGCCTCCTGAAACGCGTCGGTACCGATAAGGTTCGTATTCACCTGCCCCGTAATCGCAACGATCGGAACGGAATCGCTTCGGGCGTCGGCGACGGCGGTAAGGAGATTCATCGCACCCGGCCCGCTCGTCGCAAAACAAACGGCGGGCTTTCCGGTACTCCGCGCCATGCCCTGCGCGATAAAACCCGCAGCCTGTTCGTGACGGGCGAGCACATGGCGGATCGAACTTTTCGCAAGCGCGTCGTACAGCGGCAAAATCGAACCGCCGGGGATTCCCGCCGCGACGGTGATCCCTTCCGTTTCGAGCAGCTTGACGATTATTTCGCTTCCCGTCTTTTTCATAAACGTCGATTACAGTTCAAACTGATCGATCTGCGATTCGATCTTTTGTATGGCCTCTTTCATCCGCACCGAAATATTTTCCAACGCGGAACCGGTTTCGTTTATCTGCCGTGCGCCCGTCGCCATCTCATTTATGCCTTCTTTCATGCCGAACGCATTGTTTTGCAATTTATTGATTTCGATGAGAATCGATTTATTGCCGGACGCCATTTCGCGCGATGCGTTCTGTACGTTCGTCGTATTGTCGTTTACGACGCGCAGCGATGCATCTATCTGTTTCGAACCTTCATTCTGTTCCTCCATAGCCTGTTTGATATACAGCACGAACCGATTCGTGACATTCAATTCGTCGGAAACCGATTTGAACACTTCACTCAATTGAGCGGATGCGCCGACGACGCTGCTGATCGCCTGCTGTACGTTGCTGAGTTCTTCGCCGATACGCTTCGACTGAGTCGCCGACGATTTCGACAATTTACGGATCTCATCCGCAACGACGGCAAAGCCCTTTCCCGCTTTACCCGCATGGGCGGCTTCGATGGACGCGTTCATCGCAAGCAGATTCGTTCGCGTTGCGATGTCCGCGATTATCGTATTCGCGTCCTGCAGCATATTGGATTGACTTTCGATCTGCTCGATGCGCGCGTTGACGTCGGTCTGTTTCATAAAACCGTCCTGCGCTTTATCGCGCAGCATTGAAAAGGATGTGACCATCTTATCGACCGATTGATTGACCGATGCGATACTGACGATCATCTCTTCGATCGCGGCAGACGCCTCGGTCACGCTGCTCGATTGATTTTGAATCATCTGTTCAAGCGAATCGATATTCGTCGCTATTTCGTTGACGGCGCCGACAGTCTGCGCTACGCTCGCCTCCTGTTTGTCCATCTGAGTATGTATGCTGCCGATATTTGCAATGATCTGCGTGATCGCGCTCGACGTATCGTCCGCGCTGCCGGTCATATCTGCACCGGCCGTAACGAGCGTCGCTTTGCTTTCTTTTACGTCTTTAACGATCGCATACAGCTTTTGAATAAATTTATTAAATCCCGTGACGAGCAAGCCGATTTCGTCGTCCGACGGCGCGTCGATCTTGACGGCGAGATTTGCGTTTCCTTCCGACAGCGCGATAAACGCCTGCGACACTTTTTGAAGCGGCCGCATAACCAAACCGAACACGCGGTTTGCGATAATCGAAACGAGGATGACGAGCAATACGACGACCGCCGCGAGGATTTCGATCATCTTGATGCCGATCGTTTTTGCGAGCTCCGTTCTTGCTGAGGAAAAATTGCTTGCAAGCGCCCACATGCCTGCAGGCTTACCTGCGACATCGAAAACCGGCCAATAGATGACGTAGTACCGGCTCTTTCCGATCGTATCCATTTTGGCATAACTTTTGCCCCGCACAAGCACCGCTTCGGAGCAATCGTCACCGACCGCAGCGGCAAGTATGTCGTTTTTTTCATCCGCGATCGTCGATGCGACCGCTTCCGTACCGTCGTAAAGCATGACGTCGCAGCCGAAGATTTTGTGCGCCTTTTTCAAAAAATCGGCGGACGATACGTTGAATCCCGAAACGATCGCTCCGATAACCCTTCGTTCGCTGTCGTATACGGGGCATCCCGCTCTGATCGCAAAACGAACAAGCACCGCCTTTTCATACGAATACGTCGCGCGGCCTCTGACCGCTTCCCTGACGGCGTTTTGATTGATGATGTTATCACCGAAGCGTTCCGAGTGTCCCCGCGCGATGATATTGCCTCGCGTGTCGGTTAAAACGATAAAATCGACATGCATCTGTCCGATGAGTTCGGCAAGGATTTTATACGCATCGGCGTGACTGCGGCTGCGAGCGGCTTGCACGACATCGGGACGACCTGCGATCGATGCGGCCGCTCCCTCCGCACGGGACCCGAAGTCGTCGAGCAAAAGCTGAAAACCCGCAACGCTCGCTTTCGTCGACTGCTCGTGCTGTGCGGTCAGTATGCGATAAAAGAAAACGGCAAGCGCAAGTCCGCAGACGATCGCCGTAAAAAAAACCGTGATCCTGTTGACGCTGCTGAGTTTGCGTACGAGAGACGATTGTTTTTTTACGGCAGGGAGTTTAGGGAGTTTATAGAAAAAAGAGGTTTGTGTCATAGTGTTTACTCCTAAATTTATATATTTACGTATTATGAAGCGTTTGTCAATTATATATATATCAAATATGTGATATTTTCGTATATGTATGTATGAAAAAAGATCTATGAAAAAAAGCGGATATCTGTTATACTATTGGTATGAAAAAGATATTGCTCGTCTCATCGAATAAAAAAATTATCGATACGGTGCGGGAAGGCTGTGCCGCATTTTCAGACGATTTCGGCACGGATATCAGAACGGATGCCGACGATATCATAAGTTACATCAATTACGAACTGCCGGAAATCAAGATACTCGACTACACTTCCGAAAATATCGACTGCGGCAAAATCCTTTCAGAAGTGAACACCGATCCGTGGCTGCACTACGGCGGTATCATCGCGGTTTGTAAAGACAGAAAACAGATGCGAGAGCTCGAAGAGCTGAAAGACTCCAATATCCTTTCAATTCAAACGATAAACGACTTTTCATTCCACTTTATTCATCTGTTGCGCATCCTGTGGCAAAATCAAAAATTTCTTTTAAACCGCGGTATGCAGGAAGATTTCGGAGGCGAAGAAAACGGTACTTTCGTTTGCGGTAACGATCCTCTCGACATCAGATTCTACACGTCGTTCCTTATTAATTATTTATACAGCACGAACAGAATAAACAGCGACGACCGTAACGATCTCCAGATGACGTTGACCGAACTTTTGACAAACGCGCTCGAACACGGCAACTTGCATATCTCGTATGAAGAAAAAACAAAATGGATGGAAACGCACGGAGATGTATTCAGCCTCATCACGGAACGTGCCGCCGACCCGCGATACGCCAACAAACAGATTACGATCACGTATGCGATCGGCAAGCATAAGTCGACCGTATCGATTCAGGACGAAGGCGACGGGTTCGATTGGCGGAAATACATCGGCAAAAAAAACGAAGGTGACGGAGCGTTGCACGGCAGAGGCATCAGTATCGCGGCGGAACTCGTTTCGAAAATCGCGTACAACGAAAAAGGCAATCAAGTCGTATTCGAAATCAACAACAGGATCGACGAATCGAACACGGTACCGCAAGTCATGTCGAATTTCGAAACGGTGACCTACACCGACAAACAAATCGTCTGCCGCCAAAACGAACCGACGACCGATCTTTTCTTTATCGTATCGGGACGCTATGCGGTCTATTCCGGACGGAAGCTCGTCACCGTCATGTCGCCGAACGACGTATTTATCGGAGAGATGTCGTTTTTGCTCAACGACAAACGCTCGGCAACGATTCTCGCCGTCGGCAACTGTAAACTTATTAAAATTCCGAAAGGAGATTTTCTCCAGATGATACGGAAAAATCCGCACTACGGTTTATTCCTTTCACGAATGCTTGCACAGCGGCTTGAAAAACAAACGCACCGGACAATCGAGCTGAACGCACAGATCGCAAAACGGCAGGAAGACAAAAAATAGTTTTTCGAATTACACTGCCGTATCACCGGAGACAATACCGTGTCGCTCAACTGCAACGAAATAAACGCAATCCTTGCGGAACTCGATCTCGAAGGCGCTTTTATCCAAGACATCATTCAGCCCGGTTACGATACGCTCGCGCTCTGCACGTATAAAAACGGAAGGGCGCTCACGCTCTTTATCTGCACTGCGCACTCTTCGTGCCGCATACACGAGACGAAACGAAAAATCACGCGGAACGATAAGCCGCTGCGCTTTATGGAATTTTTAAAATCGCGCATAAAAGGCTCCCGGATTACATCCTGCGCACAAGTCGGTTTTGAACGGATTATTAAAATGACGCTTACGCACGCCGACGAAAGTTTTATCATGTATATACGTTTGTGGAGCGGAGCTGCAAATATCGTATTGTGTACGGAATCGAACATAATCCTCGATACGATGTATCGCCGTCCTGCAAAGGGCGAAATCGCAGGCGGTACTTTTGCGCTTCCCGAAAACGAAAAAGCGTTTTTGCAAAAAGAGCATCCCGTCCGCACCTTCGGCGATGTCGAAGATCGCTATGCAAAAGAGCATCCCGACGCGGCACCTCTTTCGTTTAACGAAAAAGTCGATATGTGGTACGGAGAGCATGCCCGCTCTCTTTCGCGCGCGGCGCTTTTGGCGCAGGCGGAAAAATGGTATGCCGCACAAAAATCGAAAAGAGAAGCCGCTCTCGAACGGCTGAAAGCGAAACGGGAATCTTTTAAAAATGCCGGGCAATACAAACATCAGGGCGATTTGATATTATCTTTCGGACACTTGCTCGACGGCAAAAGCGAATTTCTCGAATGTGAAGATTACGATACCGGCGGAAGGGTCAGGATCAAAATCGATCCGAAAAAAAACGCGCAGGAAAATGCGGCGGCATATTACGAGCGGTATCGAAAAGAAACGCGAGGAGCGGAACAGCTCATTCACGATATCGAAATCGAAGAAAAAGAGATCGCAGCGATCGACAAACGCTACGGCGACATCGTGCGCGAAGAAAATCCCGTAAAGATAGAACAGCTGCTCAGACGGAACACAAAACCGGAACAGCAAAAGAAAAAAGCGCATCCGGGTCTCGATTACACGGTCGACGGCTGGTACATCATCGCAGGGCGCGACGCGAACGAAAACGACGAACTTTTACGCCGCCACGTTCGAGGCGAAGATATGTGGCTGCACGCGCGCGACTTTCCGGGCGGCTACGTTTTTATTAAAAACCGGCCGGGAAAAACCGTACCGCGCGATGTGCTGCTCGACGCGGCAAACCTTGCAGTCTACTATTCGAAAGGGCGCAAAGCGGGAAAAGCCGACGTCTATTATACGAAAGTAAAATATCTCCGACGTGCGAAAAACGGTCCGAAAGGCCTCGTGCTTCCGACACAGGAAAAAAATATTTTCGTCGCACTCGATCAGGGGCGGCTTGACCGCCTCGACGATATCCGACGGGAATTGTCGCACGAATAAAACCGCCGAACGACGCGTACAAAACGAACGAAGTTCTCGCCGAAAACGCAGCCGTATCGATTGCTATTTTTAAAAATCGACGTTCGACCTAAAAGCGTTCGGCTTTTCCGGAGGATTTACGCCTATACAAACCTGCGCTTCCGCTCCGCTCCGTCGGTGTATGTACGTTCGGCCTACCGTGCGCCCTGAATTTTTTTTCGCCGAAGCCGCCGCTTCTTTCAAAACGTCCCGATTTCTTTTTTCCCCCGAAGGATTCGCCGTTGCCTCGAAACGATGAACGCGATTTTTTTTCAAAGCCGCCGGACTTCGAATCGACGTGGATGTGCGGAACGTCGCCGCCCCTTTTGGACAGTTCGAGCGCTTTTTTTGCCGAATCGGCGGGAAGACTCAAAAGCGTAAAATTCGCGGCCATATCGATGCGGTCGACAAAGCGCCCCGGAATATGAAGGAGATCGCTGAAATAATCCGCAATTTCGCGCGGACCGTATCCGTCGCGCCGTCCCATCTGTACGTAGAGGCGCACTTGGTCGCCCGCTTCTCCGAACGAAACGCGGCTTCGACCCGCTTCGCCTTTCTGACGTGTAATCTTTCCGTAACGGGAAACATCGAGCGATGTGCCGTAGAGTACGGACATAACAGCCGCGAGTACGTCTTGGGCGTCGTTGTCTTTGCAGAGCTCTTTCGCCATCTCCGTAAACTGAGCATCGGCTTTGATGAGCGCGGGCTTTTGAAGATTCGTATCGCCCCGCATATCCGCATCGCTCTGTACTTCCGTATCGTCCTTTGCGTTCGCGTCGGATGCCGCAGCCTCAACGGACACATCGTTTTGCCCCTCCGCATCGGGCACACCGTACATATCGCTTTCGTCATTCGAAGCGGAGATATCCGTCTGTGCATCGGAATTATTAATTATTAATTTATCGGCATCATCCGATTCCGAAACGCGATCGTGCCGCGAAGACAAGCCGATATCGCTTTTAAGTTTGTCGAAAAGCCGCTCCTTTTTTTTTGCGACGACTTCTTCGATCGTCGGAACGGCTTCTTCTTTAAGCTCGCCCTTCGTGCTTTTTCGGATCGCGTTTTGCATATAGCTGAGTTTGCGCTTCCGCTCTTCGGGACGGACAAAGGTGATCGCCGTTCCCGCAGCTCCCGCCCTGCCCGTGCGGCCGATACGATGCACGTACGTCGCACCGTCGAACGGAAGGGAATAATTGACGACGTGGCTTAAGCCCGTGATATCGATGCCGCGGGCGGCGACGTCGGTCGCAACGAGGATGCGCGTTTTCTTTCGGCGGAATCTCGCGAGGATTTTTTCGCGCTGGCTCTGCGCAACATCTCCGTGAAGAGCTGCGACTTCGTAGCCGCGTTCGTCGAGCTGGCGTGCGACGGTGTCGGCGTCCATCTTCGTCTGCGTAAAGACGAGACCGTAAAAATCGTCGGAAATATCGATGAGGCGCACGAGGGCGTCTATCTTTTCGCTTTCGCGGAGCACCCAAAATTTCTGTTCGATGAGCAGCGGCTCGTCGACGACGCCTTCTTCTTCGACGATTTCGTATTCGCCCATAAACTGAGAAGCGATTTTGAGAATCGGAGCAGGCATCGTCGCGCTGAAAAGCAGGATGCGGCTTGCGGGATTGGCTTTTTCGAAAATCGCTTCGATATCTTCGATAAAACCCATATCGAGCATTTCATCGCCTTCATCGAGGATGAAATAATCGATTTTGCCGATGTCGAGCGTACCGCGTTCGATGTGATCCTGAATGCGGCCGGGAGTGCCGACGACGATTTCAACGCCGCGTTTCAAATCGCGTATCTGAGACAGCATCGACGCGCCGCCGTAAACGACGCAGGTGCGCGGAAATTTTCCGTCGGCGAAGGACTGCATTTCGGTGCACGTCTGAACGGCAAGTTCCCGCGTCGGCTCAAGGATGAGCGCTTTGACGTGATCGCTTCCGCCTCTCAAGCGCTGCACGAGCGGCAAACCGAACGCGGCCGTTTTTCCCGTTCCCGTACGCGCGCGCGCGATGACATTTGCGTCTCCGCCCAAAAGGCGCGGAATTGCGAGAACTTGAATCGGAGAAGGAGTGACAAAGCCTTTACGGGCTACTGCGGCCAGGGTCTGTTCGTCCAGACCGAGGTCTTCGAAAGAGATGTCTTCTGAATCCATGTGTATACCTGTACCCTGCGGGCAAACGCCCGCCCCTGATTTGTGTGACGGGACTGACAGGAAGCACTATACAGGATCCGGAAAATCGACAGATGCGGCTTTACACGCCGCGCATGCGTCCATCAGACACAGCACACATAATGACACAATAGCGTAAATAACAAACAATTACAAGTGAAAATCGTGATATAATTTGAAATAGTTCGCATATATTATCGTTTTTTAGAAACGCTTTACGGCATCCGGCCGGTTTGATTTTTTTGCCGCCCTGTGGTATACTGTAGCGATATGGCAAAAACTACGAATCCGAAAAAATCGGCAACATCCGAAGCAAAAGCAAAGGCATCGGCAAAAGCGAAAAAAGCTCCCGAAAAGTCTGCAAAAGCCGCATCCAAAACCGGTGCAAAAAAAAGCGGAAAGTCCACTGCAAAGCCGGCGGCGAAAAGCGCTGCAAAAACGGGCACGAAAACTGCGGTAAAAAAATCGGCAAAATCCGAAGCAAAAGCAAAGGCATCGACAAAAGCGAAAGAACCCGCGAAGGCGGCATCTTCAAAAGTAGCGGCAAAATCCGCATCGAAACTTTTAACGACGAAGAAAGCCGTCTCAAAAAGCACGTCTCCGAAGACGGGAGCAAAAACAGGCGCAAAGGCGGCTCATCCGAAATCCGCTGCAGGAAAAGCGTCTTCAAAAAAATCGAAATCTTCGAGATTCCGCGTAAATCAAAAGATCGTCTACCCCAGTCAGGGCGTCGGAAAAATCATCGCCATCAATGACCGGCTTTTTAACGGCGAAATGGTGCCGTATTACAATATCTATATCGAAGCGTCGGATATGACCGTTATGGCGCGCGTCGAATATGCCGAAGAACTCGGCATCCGCGCCATCGTTTCCGCTTCCGAAGCGGAAAAAGCGCTCAACCTGCTTTCCGACGATTTCGAACCGATCACGTCGGATTGGAAGCTCCGCTACCAGATGAACCTCGACCTGCTCAAAAAAGGAAGCATCAATGACATCGCAACGATCGTGCGCTGCCTGTACAACCGCAGCAAAGTAAAAGAACTTCCGATCCTCGAACGAAAGCTCTACGATTCCGCACGCAAACTGCTCGAAGATGAAATTTCGTTTGCGACGGGGAAATCGCTCAAAGAAGTCGAAACGCTTATCCATATCAAACTTGAGCCGCCGGGATCCGCACCCAAAGTCAAGCACGTCATCAACATCGACGATGACGAAGACGACAACCTCATGGACGATATGAACACAGGCTCGAACGAATCGGACGACGGAGATTCTTCAGGCGATGACGACTCGTCCTACGACGACGATTCGTTTTAATGTGTGAACGGCAAGTTTTGAAAGTAAAGCATCATAAAAATGGATAAAAAGCATAAAATCCCCGCCGCCGTCATCATCGTCGCGGCGGGCGCTTCTTCACGCATGGGTAAAGGAGTGCGGAAACAGTACCGGCCGCTCGGATGCGGCACCGTTCTTTCCGAATCGGTTAAGCCGTTTTTAAAAGCGCTCGACTGCTCGTCTCTCGTTATCGCAATTCCTTCCGATGAAGACGGCGCTCTTGCACGCGATGCGCTTTATGCGGATACGGAAATCGAAACACTTTTGCAAAAAACAAAACCCGTCTTCGTCCGCGGAGGGGCGACGCGGCAAGCTTCCGTAAAAATCGCGCTTGAAAAAACCGGAGAAAAAATTACGGGCGGTATCGTTTTGATTCATGACGCCGCCCGTCCCTTCGTCACCGAACAAATCATCGTCCGTACCGCACAAGCGGCAATCGAACACGGAGGAGCCGTCCCTGCCGTTTTGCCGACGGACACGCAAAAAATTATCAACGCCGAAGGTTTTATCGTCGAACATCTCAAGCGGGAACGTATGGCTGCGGTTCAAACACCGCAAGCTTTCGATTTTATTCGACTGCTCGCTTCTCACCGCAAAGCGGAAAACGACGGAGAAGCATATACGGATGATACGGAAATTTGGGGAAAATACGAAGGAGACGTTATGACGGTACAGGGCTCGCCGGAAAATAAAAAGATCACCTATACGGAGGATATACGGATGACGGCCTTTCGAACCGGCTTGGGCTACGATATGCACCGCCTTATTCCGGGAAGAAAATTGATGATCGGAGGAGTCGTCATCCCGTTCGATAAAGGCGAAGATGCGCACTCCGACGGCGACGTCCTCCTCCACGCCGTAACCGATGCGCTCCTCGGAGCGGCCGCGCTCGGCGATATCGGAAGTTTTTTTCCGCCTGAAGATGCCGCATGGAAAGACGCCGATTCCGTTTTTTTATTAAAATCCGTTTGGAAAAAAATACAAAAGCACGGCTGGCACCTTATCAATATGGACTGCGTGATAAAACTCGAACGTCCGAAATTTCTTCCGTATCGCCGGCAGGTAATCGATTCGATTGCACAGGCTCTCGGAGTCGAAAACACTTCGATCTTTGTAAAAGCGAAAACGGGTGAAGCGCTCGGAGATGTCGGCAAAGGAGAGGCCGTAGAAGCGTGGTGCACTTGTTTTCTCGGTAAAAACTGAATACGCGCCGACGGCAAAAAGTCGAAGCATTATTCGGTTCGAAAAACTTACCGTTCGCGTTTTGTCTGCGCCGCACTTTACCGATGCGGCGCGTTTTTTTATTCGGGCATTTCGAGCACCATTTCGATTTCCGTCTGCGTGCGCTTCATTGACCTCGCGATTTCTTTTACCGTCCATCCCTGCTGTTTAAGCTGTTTGATATTGTCCCTGTCCTGCGGCGACAAGCGTTTATCCTCTTTTGCCGGACGCTTTTCCAAATCTTTTTTTGTCAGCTGATTGAGCAGCTTGAACTTCGATTCGATATCGGTTTTAAGCTCTTCAAGGCGCGCTTCGCTTCTGCCGATACCCTGCCGAGCCGACGTGAGCGCATCCATGCGTTTGTCGGCTTCGTCGAGAATCGCATCGAGAGATTCGAGCTTCGCCACCGCCTGAGCAAGCTTCGGCCCGCTCTTCAAAAGTTTGTCGACGTCTTTTTGCACGTCCTTGATTTCTTTGGGAAGCGATTCGGTTTGACGTGTGCACTGCTTCAATTTGTCTTCAAGCGTTTTCAAAGAATCGAACGATCGGTTGACGTCTTCGTTCACACGCTCGATTATCGTCTGTTTTTGTTCAAGCCTGTCGTAAGAACCGGTAAGCGAATGCAGCTTTTCCTGAAAATCACGCACCGCAACTTCAAAGTTTTGAAGCTCATCGTACGACGTCTGTAAACCGCTTATCTTTTCGTCTATAGACCCTGAGAGATTTACCATCTTTTCGTATTTTTGCCCGATCGAATCGACACGCGCTCTTTGCACATCGAATTCTTTCAGACGTCCGTTTATATCGTCGTACATTTTATGCAGCGCTTTGAAATTGTCGGCAAGAGAAAGAGCTGTCTCATTGTACGATGCGAGCCGGCTGAAGTCTTCGTCGAGAGCCGAAATACGTTCGTCCAACGATTTTTTCATCGCTTCCGCTCTTTCATAGAGCTGCATTTGCGAACGCACGTTTTGGATTTCACGGTTCAGCTCTCCCAAACGGCTTTGCATTTCATCCTGATCGCTTTGCATTTTAAGCACGAACTTAGCCTGATTTTCGCTCGCTTGAGATTCAAACGAATTGATTTTTCCGCGAAGTTCGCTCAGCGCTTTCGTAGAATCGGCGCTCTGTCTGCTCACACGAGACTCGGTATCTTTGAGCATTTCTTCGTACATGGATTGCAGACGTGCAAGCATTTCTTCGGAACGCGACTCATACATATCGAGCGATTCGTCGGTTTTCGCTTGCAGCTCACTGACCGAAGAAGAAAGAGCGGCCTGCTGCTCTTTCATATCCGCGGAATAATTTTGGAAATCCGCGAGAAGCGATTCGCGCGCTTCATCGATTTTATTTTGTGAAGACGACTTCAGCGTATCGAGCTGATCTTTAAAAACGGCGCGCGATTCGTCGAGCTGCTGTTTAAGCTGCTGTTTCCACGTATTCACTTCGGAACGTGCGGCATCGATCGTGGACGCACTCGTCTCCTGTTGATCGCTTACGGCTTCTTCGATTTTTTTCAATCCGTCGCTCAATTCCGCCTGTACCCGCTCGAGCTCGTCGTTCATCTTCGCTTCGTATTGGGCGGCGACCGTTTTTAAATACTCGTCCGAAATCGTCTGCGTTTTGTTTACACGCTCCCGCGTTTCTTCTTCAAAACCGTCAATCGTCTTTGCAATGCCGTCGATCCGCTCGCGGAGCGAGCCGTTCGCCTCATTGATGCCGGAAGCGATGCGGGCAAGCTGTTCGTCGTTTTTTTCCTGAAGAGAATCGAGCTTGGCCTTCAAATCTTCGCCGTACTTCATTTCAAGCGCACGGCGGGCGTTTTCATAATCATCCGTAAACAGTGCGAGTTTTCCGTCAAACGAATTCTTCCACACCGCCAAATCTTCGGCGATTTTATCGCTGCGCGTTTTCAAATCGTCGTCGATGCCTTCTTCGAAATCTTTCAACTTTGCACTTACGTTTCCGAGCGCCGATTCTTTGAGCGCATCTACGGTCTGTTCCAGAGCTTGCAGCTGCGATTGAAGCGCTTCGGAATCCGCCTGTACGGAATCCGAAAATTCCTTTTGCGCTTTTTGCTGACCCGCGGTAAACGAATCGAAATCGGAAAGCACTCGTTTTCGTATTTCGTCCATCGCTTTGCGCAAATTCGCTTCAAGCGAATCGATATCCTTGCCCGACGTTTCGAGCCTCGAAAACTGATACGCCAAATCTTTTTTATACGAACCGAACTGAGAATCGATCGCATTGAGCGCATCGGATTGCTGCTGTTCGCATTGTTTCGCCATCTTGTAAATCGATTCGGTGATCGTTTTGTCAAAGTCCGCAAGTTTCGCTTCCGACTGCGCGCGGAATTTTTCGATCCGTTCATCGATGAGCCGAATCTTTTCCGCAAGTTTGGGCTCCGCGTCATCGGCCTTTTTCTGAGCTTCGTCGCAGGCTGCGCGCAACTCTTTGATCGCATCTTCGGCATCGCGTACCGAATCGTCCGTGCGGCGGGAAATTTCGACAAGCGTTTCGGAAAGAGAAGTTTTGAACGCGTCGATTTTATTTTGCACTTGCCCCTGATATTTTTCGAGACGTTCACCCGAAACGGCCGAGAATTTTTCGAACGCAGCCTTTTCCTTTTCGTCGGCGGCGGAAACGGCGTTCGCAAAGAGGTTGTTGTACCGCGACTCGATATCTTTCACTTCCGATTCGAGCATCGCACGCAGTCCTTCAAGGCTCTTTGCGTTTCCGGAAACGTTTTGCGAAATAAAATCGGACGTCGCCTTCGCTTCCGAAAGCGATGCCGCAAGATCTTTTTTGATTTTTTCGATCTGCGAAGCGTATTCCGAGCCGAGAGAATCGATGCGTTTATTGATGTCGGCTGCAACCGATCCTTCTTTTTCGTCGTATGCCGCCGCGATCGATGCCGCCTGTTTTTCAAGCAACGAAGCTTTTTCTTCGTATGACGCGTTCAGCTTTGAAAAGAGCTCATCGAATTTCGCATCGAGCGAAGCGATACGTCCGTCGTTCTTTCCGTCTATCGATTCGAGCTGCTTCGCGTATTTTCCCTGCAGCGAATCGATTTTTTCGTCGTAACGCTTTGCGAATTCGTCGATATGCTGTTTGTATTTTTCATCGAGAGAAGAAAGCTGCTTTTTAATATTCGAAACGATATTGCCCGTCGAATCTTTAAACGTCGCAACCGTTTCGGACGTTTTTTGCGTAAAGGCGTTATCGATTTCGGCAATTTTCGCTTTATAGCTTTCGGACAAAGCGGCGTACCGCTCGCCGAGCGCTGCGTCCGTTTTCGCCGCGAGCTCTTTATATTTTTCCGAAAGCGCTCCGTACTGCGCGGCAAGAGCAGCGTCCGTTTCGCCTGCTTTTTTCGTGTGCTTTTCGGAAAGGAGCGCATACTGCTGATTGAGTTTTGCACCGTAATCTTCAAGCTTCTTTTTATACGCATCGGTAAACTGCATATACTGTGCGTCGTATTTTTTTATCATTTCTGCGGTACGGCTTCCGATCGCGGCATCGATTGAAAGCGTTTTGGCCGCGATCTCTTTTTGCGCCCGAGCGATACGCTCGTCAACAATGGCTTCGATTTCGGCGACCTTGTCTTCGATCGTCTGCACGTATGCATCGCTTCTCGCCTGCGCCTGTTCGCTCAAATGACGGAATGCGGTATCTTCAAGCGCATCCGCTTTTTTTGCCGCCGAATCGTATACGCCTTCTATCTCCGATTGAAAGCGGCCAAGCGCATCGTCAGCCTGCTTTCCGAGCTCGGCAATATGTTCGGCGAGTTCCTTCGAGCGCGCATCGTATTCCTGCAGCAATTTCGTTCCGAGCAGTTTCAGCTGTTCGCCGTTTTTTTGCGAAAACTCTCCGGCAATACTCGGAATTCTCTTTTCGATTTCGTCGATCGAGTTTTTTTGCGCATCGATACGCGCGTCGAGTTTTTCGACGATGAGCGCTTCTTTTTTCAGCCTTGTCAAATTTTCTTCGACGTTCGCCGTCATCTCCGCAAGGGAGGCGAGCGATTTATCGTAGCCGTTGATTTTCGCTTCTGCGGCCGCGATCGCATTTTTATATTTTTGCAGCTCGTCGGCGCCTGCCAAAAAATCGTCGCGTTCTTTTTGGAGGCGTTTGATTCCTGCAGTCGCCTGAAGATATTTCGTTTCGAGCTCCGCGCCCGCACCCGCTATATTCGCATCCTGTTTTTTAAAATACTCATCAAAGCCTTCGAGCCGCTTATCGGCATACCGCTTGACTTTTTCCATCGAGTTGTTATCGCTGTCCAGTTTTCTGAATACGACGGCGATTACCGCAGCGACAGCAGCCGCTATCAAAATTGTGACGATATCCACTTTTCCCACCCGCGCGGACTAAACCGCTTTATCGATTATATCACATCTTCTATTGTAACACAATTTTCCGCAATTGACGATAGTCGCAAAAAGAAATATCGGCTTTTCGACAAGACATACCTAAAAGATTCCGCCAGCGCGGTCCGAAATGTGCCGTTTTCATGCCTGCATTTTTCGCTCCGACGACATCGTATTTGACGCTGTTTCCGACATATAAAATATGCTCCGGCGCCACGCCCAGTTTTTCGGCAAGCACGCGAAAGGGATGCGGCGACGGTTTCAGCGCGCCTGTGGTTTCCGTACCGAGCAAAACATCGCAGTATTTTTTAAGTCCCCATAGGCCGCCTTTTTGTTCGGGAGGAAAGTCCGACATGAGCGCGATTTTTAAACCCGCAGCGTGGAACGCTTGAAACGTTTCTTCGACGTGAGCGCACAGCGGAATCGATTCGAAAAGCGATGAAAGTCCCTTGTACACGATCCGCTCAAGCCGCTCTTTCGCCGTATCGACGCTGCATCCGATCCGCTTCGCAAGCATTTCGGCCTGCGCCGCATAAAAATCGTCGAGCACACCCATATCGTGAATCTTCGAGCGCACGATCCCGTACTGCAAAAAGAATTGATTGAATCTGAAAAAATGAAACATCATGCGCACATGCAGATCGCGCGGCTTATACAACGTGCCGTCGATATCGAATGCAATCGCCTGTATGTCTCCGATGTTCGCTGTAAGCAATCCGCACCTCTTCACCCAAGCTTACCGTAAAATTCGACGATTAACAATAGCGAAAGCGCAGACGGCCGATATAAAAAAATAATCCGAAAAACACGATCCGAAAATATTTTCGGCGTACCGCGAAACCGAAAGCAATATATCACTCCTTTTCCCGCAGCTTTTTCAATCCGCCCATTTTATTAATTATTAAATCGATGATATATTCCGTTCCGATCGCAACGGGTATGTATATAAGAGCTAAAAAGCCGCCCGTGAACGGCGCAAAATTTCTCCCCGTATCGTTTATCCAATCGGACATCGCTTTTTGCTGTTCCGGAGTTATTTCAGCGCATCCGAAAAAACCGTCGCCGTCCAAATCAAACGAGTTTAATCTTTGTTCCAGTCGTATATCGATTATCTTTACGATCACCAAAATCGATACGTATAATACAAGGGCTTGCAGCACTCCGAGCAACACATTGCGTATATTTCCTTTTAACCGCTTTTTACTTTAACAAAAGCGGTAAGCATGTAAAAAACGATCTGCATTCCGATAATAATTATTAATTCCATCTTGCAAAAATCTTAAATCGATTACACTCATATTTCACGATACGATTTTAAACCTCGCACACATACATCGCGCACTGTTTACAAATTGTCATGCGGCAAAATACCCTTACAAATCTTTTGCATCTTGAAAATATTCCGCGTAGACTTGCAGATGAACATCTTTATTTTCTTCGGTCGTCACGAAAATATCGTACACCTGCACATTCCTCAGCCGAGAAAACATTGCAGGATCCGGAGCTTCCTGCGTTCCGTGCATTTCAGCATCAAGATCTTTTTCGTCGATCACGTCGAGCATTTTTGAAAACCGTATACGGTTCTTTTTTATCGCATTGTTCAATTTTTTCAGAGCCGATTTTTTTACATTATACAAAGTAACCGTATATGCGAATTCGCCGCCGCTCGCGTCAAGCGCCTGCACCATCGAAGTGCATTTTAATCCCGTAATGTGAAATTTTTTATTATTCGCCGAAGCGATTGTTAAATCCGCATTTTCATTCGGGATACCGTTTGTTTGAACGGCGGTAACGCCCAGATCTTTTATGATCATGTCTTTAAAAAACAGGGCGACTTCATTGTTCACTTCCGCAAATATTTTTTCAGGTTCATACTCATTGGCAAAGATGCCGTTGCATCCGATTGCCAGTAAAATCAATAACAAAAGCTTTTTCATTTTTCCTCCGAATTGTTTCCCGCCGCAAATAAAGTTATCTTATTATAAGCATCTTTTTTATCGTTAGGGTGATGTTTAAGCCCGATTCCGGTAAAAAAACTGCCCGAAAATCGAAACTTTCGGACAGTTCCTAAACGGTTTTTCCATTTGCGTTTCTGAAAATACCGCACGCGGCGGTACATATCCCCTACTCTTCTGCAAATCCGGCTGCGGCTTTTTCGGCGCGCGCAGCGACTTCTTTGCTTTGAATGTCTGAAGGCGCCTGTTCGTAGCGCGCGAATTCATAGCTGTACTCTCCGCGTCCTCCGGTCATGGAGCGAAGTCCCGTACAGTAATCGAAAAGTTCCATCTGCGGAACGTCGGCTTCGATGATCTGTTTACCGCCGGGTGCGGGATTCATACCGAGCACGCGGCCCCGCCGCTTCGTCAAATCTCCCATGATGTCTCCGGTATACGCATCGGGGACGACGACTTTTAAATTGACGATCGGTTCGAGCAGCACGGGGCTTGCTTCCATAAAGCCTTTTTTAAACGCAAACTTCGCTGCGGTTTTAAATGCGATTTCCGACGAATCGACCGGATGATACGAACCGTCGTAGAGCGTCGCCTGCACACCGACGACGGGGTAAGCGGCAAGCGGACCGCGAACAGTCGATTCGGCGATGCCTTTTTCGACGGCGGGAAAATAATTTTTCGGCACGGAGCCGCCGACGACTTTTTGATCGAACGCGTACGGCTTTGTAAAATCGCCGGTCGGAGCGAAGCGCATTTTGACGTGTCCGTACTGCCCGTGCCCGCCGGTTTGTTTTTTATATTTGTGCTCAACGTCGGAATTCTTTTTTATCGTTTCGCGGAACGCGACTTTCGGTTTTTCGATCCGCAAATCGATTTTATATTCGTCTTTCAAAATACTTTGAATGACGTCGAGGTGCAGATCTCCCATGCCGTACATGAGCATCTGTCCGTTGACGGAATCGTTGACCGTTTTAAACGTCGGATCCTCCGCGGAAATTTTCGCCATCGCCTGCGAGATTTTATCGACGTCGGCTTTATTGACCGCGTGATAGCGCAGGTACGTATACGGAACGGGAAGATCCTGTTTCGGATACTGGATCGGCGTCGCCTTCGTCGAAAGCGTGTCGCCCGTCTTTACGTCACCCAGCTTTGCGACGGCGCCCAAATCGCCGGCATGGAGTTCGGAAATTTCCGTCGTTTTATTACCCTGCATGATGTAAAGCTTTCCGATTTTAAATTCGGATGCCGTCGATGCGTTGTAGACGAGATCGTCGGTTTTAAAGATGCCGGAACGGATTTTAATAAGGCTGTATCTGCCGAGAAAAGGATCGACAATCGTCTTAAATACGAAAGCGGTCTTCGGCTTGAGCACGTCGAAGTTAGCTTTGAAGATTTCGTTCGTGTTCGTATTGATGCCGGACACTTTGCGGCTTTCCGCCGCCGGCATGTACTTTTCGATATCGTCCATGAGGTTATACACGCCGTGCACCGCCGTACCCGAACCCATGCACACCGGTACGATCGAGCCGTCCTGTATGGAAAGACGAACCGCTTCGCGTATTTCCGTTTCGGAAAATTCTTCGCCCGCAAAAAAGCGTTCCATAAAATCTTCCGACGTTTCGGCAACCGCTTCCATCAAAATCGTGTGATAGGCGGCCAAATGTTCTTTCGAATAATCGGGTATGTCGGTCGGTTCGACGACGCCGATCGCTTTATAGCGGAACGCTTTTTGCTGGATGACGTTGACGTAGCCGGTAAACTTACCGTCGTCGCGGATCGGCATATTGAACGGCGCGATCTTTTTGCCGTACACCGCAGTCAAATCTTCAATCGCTTTTCTATAGGAAACGTCGTCGATATCCATATCGGTTACGAAAAACATGCGCGGCAGATGATATTTTTCGCACAGTTCCCACGCTTTTTCGGTGCCCGCTTCGATGCCCGATTTACCCGACACGACGATGATCGCGCCGTCGGCGACGCTCATCGCTTCGTCCACTTCGCCGGAAAAATCGAAATAGCCGGGAGTGTCGAGGATATTGAATTTATAATCGTTCCACTCGACGGGAACGAGAGACGTTCTGATCGATATGCCGCGCTTTTGCTCTTCTTTCGTAAAGTCGCTGACGGTGTTTCCGTCTTCAACGCGGCCGAGCCTCGTCGTCAGTTTGCTCAAATAGCACATCGCTTCGACGAGCGTCGTTTTTCCCGCCCCCCCGTGTCCGAGAACGGCAACATTTCTGATTTTATCGGTTGTATAGACCTTCATGATGCATTTTCCTCCAATTTTTATAAATATATACGAATATTGTACTACGGTATTTGTGAAAACGCAAATAATTTTTTCGGAGATTGCGGGAGATTACGGAAGATCGCGGATTTACCGTGAGACGGCGCTGAAATCCGAAAAGGTCTTACTGCGGGTTGAAAGTTGCGGTCGTGCGCATACGCACGAGATGGATAAAATCGCTTCGGAACGTGCGGGAGAATTCTCCAAGCGTCGATTCGGCGTCGTTTCGGAATACGGCGCACTGAAATTTTCCGGCGTCGTCGAAATACGGAAAGAAAATCGCGCATTGATTGAACGCGTGCACTTCGGGAATTCTTTTGCGGTCGGTTTCGCGAATCGCCGCGAGGTAGCATTCGCCGGGATATTCGGCTGCAAAGACGTACAAAAGAGAAGCGAGAGAAGACGCGGGATAGCCCGAATCTTTGACATAGCCGACGGTATTCTTTATGCCGTCCTCCGTCATCTCCGCCGCAAACGGATCTTCGGTCATATCGACGCCCGATTCCGGATACCGGTAGGTTTTGCCCGTCGCGACGGAAAACACTGCCGCAGCCAAATTGCGCGTCCAGTCGAGCGCAAAGGATATATTGTATTGTTCCGAAACTATGCCTTGAAAACCTACGGGATCGCAGCTCACCGTCGGTTCAAGGAGCGGCCGCCGCTTGAGTCCGCCCCTCGTCATCGGATAGACGATACCGTCGGCGATCCATTTGACGAAGCCCGCGGAAGAAAGCGACATTTTACCCGCGTCTTCGGCGTGCATACGGCGGGGCGCGCCGGTTAAAATCGACACGGGATTTCCGTTTTCGTCGTACATCGCATCGTCGGCATAGACGAGGTTTGCGAGGCGCGAACGGATGACCCGTATCATCGAAAGGGTCGTATCGTATGCGCCTTCCCGCCGGACGGTATAGCGCCACGGAAGCGTATGTTTTGTGAGATTTACGACATCGGTAAACGGCATCGCGTAAAAGCGCTCGAAAGGAAGACCCGTCGGAACTTGACGCGCGCAATAGTTTCCGAAAATGACAAAATCTCCGTACGCGCTTTTTCCGTGCGGAGAAAATTGGACGTACACGCCGCTGTCGGGTGCAAAATAATAGCGCACGCAAATCGGATTTCCCGAACGCTTATTCCGGATGAGAAGCCATGCGCCCGGTGCCGACGACGAATAGACGTCCTGCATCGCCGTCGTTTTGCCGCTTTCGGAGTATACGTCGACCGACATTTCCGTGCGGGGAGCGACTACGACGGAAAAAGTCGTATCGGTTTCTTCGAGGCGGATCTGAAAGCGGTTTCCGTCTTTTGCCGTACGCACTTCGGTGCGGTTTTCTCTGACGGATGAAAGCGGAGCTTCAAACCACGTTTCGCGCAGTTCTTTTCGTATGTCGGACGAATCGGGGACAAGAGTCTGAGCGAAAAGCACATTCACCGCCCCCCAGACGAATGACAGTAAAATTAATAATTTTCCGGCAGCACTGCGCATTGCTCCTCCTCTATATCCCCTCATGCATGCACCGGCGCGAGCACCGGAGGACGGTTCCCCGCTGCAACGGGTTCGAAATCGGTAAAGCTTACGGCCCCTTCGGCAAAACGTATTTCGGGCTTTACGAGAGAGCCGTCGCTCATCACGATCATACCCTCTTCGTTTTCGTCGGGATGCTTTCCGATCGGCGCGTTCGACAGCAAAAGCTTTAAACGGTTGAGCTGATTGACTTCGCTCGACCCCGGATCGTAATCGATCGCGCTGATATTCGCGCCGGGAAAGCGCCGGCGGAGCTCTTTTATCATACCCTTTCCGGTAACGTGATTCGGAAGACAGGCAAAGGGCTGCACGCACGCGATGCTCGGCACTCCCGTTTTGATAAGTTCGACCATCTCCGCCGTGAGGAACCAGCCTTCGCCTGTGATGTTTCCGAGCTGGACGATGTCGTCGACGCTTTTCATCTGCTCGTATATCGTTTCGGGCGCATCGAAGCGACGGCTTTTGCGCAGGTACTTTTCAATCGGCTTTCTGAACGACTCCGTAAACCACACGAGAAGGCGCGCGATCGTTTCGGTCTTTTTCGGGAACGCGAGTTTTTCGTGGCGGAAAATGCCGGTCGAAAACGTATACAGGAAAAAGTTCACCATGTCGGGCATAACCGCTTCCGCACCTTCGCGCTCGATCGTATCGACGATCTGATTGTTCGCCGTCGGATGGAATTTGACGAGGATTTCTCCGACTATGCCGATGCGCGGTTTTTTGATCGGCAAAAGCGGCAGCGCATCGAAATCGTCGATGATGTTTTTGACAAGTTTGTGAAAACCGCGGACCGAAAGGGAGCGCAGCTGAATCTCCGCCCTGCCGTTCCATTTTTCGTACAGCGCGTTCGCCGAGCCCTGCACTTTTTCATAGGGGCGCGTCCGGTACAAAACGCGCATAAGCACGTCGCCTATCATCGAACTCATGATGAGTCGTTCGAGGAGAGGAAGCGTCACTTTAAATCCCGGATTTTGTTCGAGACCGTTCGCGTTCAGCGAAAGGACGGGGATGTGACCCCAGCCCGCATCGTTTAAAGCGCGCCTGATAAAGCCGATGTAATTCGTCGCGCGGCAGCCGCCTCCCGTCTGCGAAATGATGAGGGATGTGTGATTCAAATCGTACTTGCCCGATTCGAGAGCGGCTATCATCTGTCCCGTGACGAGGATCGACGGATAACACGCGTCGTTGTTGACGAATCTCAAACCTATGTCGACGGCATGCGGATCGACCGCATCGAGTACGACGAATTTATAGCCGGAATATTCGAAGGCTTTTTGAAAGAGGCGGAAGTGGATCGGCGACATCTGAGGAGCGATGATCGTGTGCGTGTACTTCATCTCTTTCGTAAACACTTGCTTTCGGTACGCGGCGCTCTTTACGACGGGCTTTTGATGCCGCCTCTCGCGCTCCTTTACCGCGGCGATGAGCGAGCGGATGCGGATACGTACCGCACCCAAGTTCGCACCTTCATCGATTTTAATAAGCGTATACATGCGTCCCTTTGCGCGCATGATTTCGTCGACCTGATCGGCTGTAACCGCGTCCAGCCCGCAGCCGAAACTCGTGAGCTGCACGAGTTCGAGATTCGGCATGCCGGCGACAAAGGAAGCCGCCCGGTATAATCGATTATGATACGTCCACTGATCGATGATGCGAAGCGGCCGCTCGATGCTGCCCAAATGTGCGACGCTGTCTTCGGTAAAGACCGCAAGTCCCAAATCGTTTATCAGTTCGGGAATACCGTGGTTGATTTCGGGATCGAGGTGATACGGACGACCTGCGAGCACGATGCCGTTTGCGCCGCGCCTGATCGTTTCTTCGATCGCTTCGACACCCTTCTCTTCCGTGTCGCGCCGAAACTTTTCCTGTTCCGCCCACGCTTCGTCGACCGCGCGCGAGATGCGCTCTTTCGTCAATTCCGGAAAGTGCGGGATAAGCTCTTCGGCCAAGCGCACGGCCAGACGGTCTTTATCGTAAATCGGCAAAAACGGATCCATGTACAAAACGGAAGTGTCCTGCCTCAGCGAATCGATATTGTTGCGCAGCACTTCGGGATAACTTGTGACGATGGGACAATTATAGTGATTGCCCGCAGTCGAATCTTCCTGCTGTTCGTAGGGCGCGCAGGGATAAAAAATAAATTTTATACCCTGCTGCAAAAGGCTTTCGACGTGTCCGTGAGAAATCTTTCCGGGATAGCACACCGACTCCGACGGAATCGTTTCAAGCCCTTTTTCGTAAACCGTACGCGACGATCGGGAAGAAAGGCGCACGCGGAAACCGAGCGAAGTGAAAAACGTAAACCACAGCGGATAATTTTCGTACATATTGAGTACGCGCGGGATACCGACTTCTCCCATCGGCGCATCTTCGGCGCGGAGCGGAACGTAATCGTTAAAAAGCCGCGCGTATTTCCACGCGAACATATTCGGAAGCTTCGCTTCTTTTCCCGCTTCGATATTCGTCGCTTTTTTATTGCTCGCGTCGAGGACATTGCCGTCGAGTTCGGCTCCACGCTCGCAGCGGTTGCCCGTTACGAACTTCCGCTCGAAGCCGCCGGTACTGAACGTGTTGATCGTCAAAAGGCAGTTGTTTTGGCATTTGCCGCAGCGGCGGAGATCAAGCTTGACACTGAACGACTCAAGGTCGGAAGGAGTGGCGATGCCCGAACGGATTTCATGACGAGGAGCGTCCGGTCCCTCTTCGGGCTTCGGAGCCGAAAGGTCGAGCCACTGATCGTAGGCGATGAGCGCCGAACCGTAGGCTCCCATGAGGCCTGCAACGTCGGGACGGAATACGTGCACGCCCGAAATATTTTCGAACGCGCGCAGCACGGCGTCGTTGTTGAACGTACCGCCCTGCACGACGACTTTCGTGCCGATGTCGCTCGCTTTGCGCAATTTAATAACTTTGAAAAGCGCGTTTTTAATAACCGAATAAGAAAGACCTGCGGAGATATCGGCGACGGACGCGCCTTCTTTTTGCGCCTGTTTGACGCGGCTGTTCATAAATACGGTGCACCGGCTTCCCAAGTCGACGGGCTTTTCGGCGAGCAGCGCCCTTTTGCTGAACTCGCGCACATCCATACCCATCGTGCGCGCAAAGTTGTCGAGAAAGCTGCCGCAGCCGGAAGAGCAGGCTTCGTTCAGTTGAATGGAAACGATGGCGCCGTCTTTCATGCGAAGGCATTTCATATCCTGCCCGCCGATGTCGAGCAAAAATTCGACGCCCGGCACGAAAAAGTCCGCCGCGCGGAAATGCGTTATCGTTTCGACTTCGCCCGCATCGACGTTGAGCGCCGCCTGAAAGAGCGCTTCTCCGTAACCGGTCGAAACCGCACGCGCGATGTACACGTCTTTCGGAAGCCGCGCATACAAGCCTTTTAAAACTTTGACGGCAAGGTCTACGGGATTGCCCGCGTTCGCCGCATAAAAATCCCACAGGATCCTTCCTTCCTGATCGATGAGCACGGCTTTGGTCGTCGTGGAACCCGCATCGAGGCCGAGAAAGACGGGGCCTTTGACACTATCCAAATCGCCGCGCTTCGCTTTTTCTTTTGCATGCCGACTGACAAATTCGTCGAGATCGCTTTGACTTTTAAACAGCGGCTCCAAGCGCTGCACTTCGCTCAGTTCCGCACCGACGAGGTTCGAAAGGCTGCTTCTGAAATCGGCAACCGTCGGAAAAGCAAAATCCGGCATACCCGAATAGCGGCGATCGGCCGAATACGCGCAGCCCTGCGCGACGAAAAGCTGGGAATTTTCCGGAACGATGATTTCGTCGTCTTTTAATTTCAGCGTAACGATAAAGCGTTCACGCAGCTGATCCATAAAGTGGAGCGGGCCGCCCAAAAACGCGACGTGACCGCGTATGGGCTTTCCGCACGCAAGACCGGAAATCGTTTGGTTGACGACGGCTTGAAAAATGGACGCGGCGATATCTTCGCGGCGGGCGCCTTCGTTGATGAGCGGCTGCACGTCGGTTTTCGCAAAAACGCCGCAACGCGCGGCAATCGGGTAGATCGTGTGCGCGTCTTTTGCAAGCGTATTGAGACCGTCGGCATCCGTTTCAAGGAGAGCGGCCATCTGATCGATAAATGCTCCGGTACCGCCCGCGCACGTACCGTTCATGCGCTGCTCGACCCCGCCTTTAAAATACGTAATCTTCGCATCTTCGCCGCCGAGTTCGATGACGACATCGGTGAGCGGAATAATCGTTTTGACGGCAGTCGTCGCCGCGATGACTTCCTGAATAAACGGAACGGAAAGCCACTGCGACACGGACAATCCTCCCGAACCGGTCACTTTGACGGTAACCGCCCGCTCCGCTCCTCCCGCGATATTTTTTTCGAGGAAGTCGAGCGCTTTGTTTACGACGGATATGATCGTGCTGCGGATATCGGCACGGTGACGTTCGTAGGCGCTGTATATGAGCGTATCGTCGTCGTCGAGTACGGCGATCTTTACGGTCGTCGAGCCGACATCGATGCCGATACGGATCGGAAGCAATTCATTATGTAAAGCACTTTGTGTTACTGCCATAAATTCCTTGTTAATTCTCTCCCGTTTTAGCTCTCCTACTATAATAGTAGTAAAGCATAAAATAGGCAAGTTGAACGATTTTACAAATTGACGGCAGGTGCGATCCTATGCGCACATACGGTACCGTAAAAGATCCGCGCGATCCGCCGGACACAGGACGCAAGCGAATCGCACGGTATTCGATTTATTCGCCCAAAAACAATTTCAAATCGTCGTCGACGGTACCGATCGTTGCAAGACCGAAATTCTTTACAAGCACGTTCAAAACATTCGGCGACAAAAACGCGGGGAGCGTCGGCCCGACGTGAATGTTTTTTACGCCGAGGTACAAAAGCGCAAGGAGTACGATGACGGCCTTTTGCTCGTACCACGCAATATTGAACGCGAGCGGCAGTTTATTGATATCGTCGAGACCGAAAATCTCTTTGAGCTTGAGCGCGATGAGCGCGAGCGAATACGAATCGTTGCACTGCCCCGCATCCAAAACGCGCGGAATGCCGCCGATATCGCCGAGATTCAATTTATTGTATTTGTACTTTGCGCAGCCCGCCGTCAAAATGACGACGTCTTTCGGAAGCCGCTTTGCGAATTCGGTGTAGTATTCGCGCGACTTCATCCTTCCGTCGCAGCCGCCCATCACGATGAATTTTCTGATCGCACCGGATTTTACCGCAGCGACGATTTTATCGGCAAGCGCAAAAACCTGCTCGTGCGCGAATCCTCCGACGATCGTTCCGCTTTCGATCTCTTCCGGCGGCTCGCAGCTTTTCGCCTGTTCGATGATCGCCGAAAAATCTTTTTTTTCGCCGTAAGAACCGGGAATGTGACGGCAGCCGGGAACGCCCGTCGCGCCCGTCGTCCACAAGCGGTCTTTGTAGCTGTCGGGAGGAATCACGACACAGTTCGTCGTCATCAAAACGGGGCCGTGAAATTTTTCGAATTCTTCTTTTTGTTTCCACCACGCGTTTCCGTAGTTTCCGACAAAGTGCGGATATTTTTTAAATGCGGGATAATAATTTGCCGGAAGCATTTCGGAATGCGTGTACACGTCGACGCCCGTCCCCTGCGTCTGCTCCAAAAGCATTTCCATATCTTTCATATCGTGTCCCGAAATCAAAATGCCGGGATTTTTCCGCACACCGATATTGACCGTCGTCGCTTCGGGATTTCCGTACGCGCCCGTATTCGCTTTATCCAAAAGCGCCATACCCTGAACGCCGTATTTTCCCGTTTCAAGCGTAAGGGCGACCAGATCGTCGACCGAAAGACCCGCATCGAGCGTTTTCGAAAGCGCCTTTTGAATAAAGGCGTCGACTTCTTCATCATCCTGCAAGAGCGCGTTCGCATGCTTCGAATACGCCGAAAGCCCTTTCAAACCGTATATGATAAGTTCGCGCAGAGAGCGAACGTCTTCATCGCTCGTAGCGAGAACGCCGACCGTCGAAGCTTTCGCATCGAAACTCGAAACATCGCCTTTCCACGTCGCAGCTTCCGGAAGACCCTCCCCGCCCGATACTGAAGGCAAAAGGCGCTCGGTCACAGAAAGCGTCTCTTCGATCCGCTTAATAATCGACTCTCTGTCGAAGTTCGCATTCGTAATCGTCGTAAATAAATTGAGCGTTACGAGATGATTGACGTCTTTGCTGACAGGAAGCCCCGCTTGGCGCATCTTCGTCGTTACGCACGAAAGCCCCTTCGTCACATAGATAAGCAAATCCTGCATCGCCGCCACATCGGGCTTTTTACCGCAGACACCCGAAACGGTGCAGCCTTTGCCGCCCGCAGTTTCCTGACATTGGAAACAAAACATCTTAGCATCCATACAAGACACTCCTTGTTCTTCTGTATAATTTCGTACTGTATATTCAGGATAACCGTACCGGAATCTATATCCTCTAAAAGACAGCGTGTAATGCAAAAAATCGGCTGCACTCCCGGCAGCAGCCCTGCCGTTCACCGCGGCTGACCGTGATTGGAATCGGACTGCGCAAAATTTCTTCGAAATTTTGCTTGCCATTC